>Ga0247841_10004307_pt1 | contig 24696 bp, 25 predicted proteins | sample LaCruzMarch2015__2_FD_192410 | JGI IMG/M metagenome (GOLD analysis project Ga0247841, IMG submission 192410) | Freshwater microbial communities from meromictic Lake La Cruz, Castile-La Mancha, Spain - LaCruzMarch2015_18m | ecosystem: Environmental > Aquatic > Freshwater > Lake | place: Spain... | reverse complement strand
GACCGCGAAGCTCACCGGCAAGCCGGAGGAGGCGGTTGCGCTCAACCCAACCGTGTTCGTCACCGCAAACGCGGAACCGTTGGCGGGCGTAAAGTCCATGATTGTCTGACTGCCCTTTGGAATAGGACTAGCCTGCACCGGCGTAGTACGCGATACAGTAGTTCCGTCTCCCAACTGACCACAACTGTTATCTCCCCAAGCCCAAATTGTTCCATCATTTTTCAAGGCTACGGTATGAAATTTTCCAGCAGAAATTGCGATAACATCCATTAAGCCTTGCACCTGCCCTGGAACGAATTCAAATGCCTGTATAGGAGGCCATGGATAGTCGCTACTACATTTCCCGTTTCCTAGTTGGCCGGAATTATTGCGTCCACAGGCCCAGACCGTGCCGTCTGACTTCAGAACCACGGTATGGGGACCCGCGTTAATGCCACTCGAAGCAATCGCCGTGGCATCACTGAACAGGGCCTTCACCGGAGCATACTTGTCTGCGGACGTCTCAGCACCCAGATACGGCCCATATGTCCCGTCTCCCAGCTGACCCTGTTGATTGGCCCCCCAAGCCCAGACTGTCCCGTCCGGCTTCAGGACTATGGTATAGTTATATCCTGCGGCAACGGCGGAGACCCCCTGCAGATACTGTTCTCCGCTCCCTCCGCCAAGCACCTGTACGGGTGTGGTACTGTCAGTCTTAGTTCCGTTGCCAAGTCGGCCATTCGCGTTCAGTCCCCAAGCCCAGACCGTGCCGTCTGATTTCAGGGCTACGGTATGTTCACAGCCTGCGGAGATAGCGACAACATTCGTTAGGTCCTTGACCTGCACCGGTGTAGTCCGATATGTCTTTGTCCCATCACCCAGTTGGCCATAGCCATTAACTCCCCAAGCCCAAACCGTACCGTCGTTCTTGAGAGCGATGGTATAGTGAACGCCTCCCCCGTCGATGGCGATGATGCCATGCAGGTACTCGTCTCCGGTGTCCCCACCACGCACCTGCACGGGAGTAAGCTCTACTTGATTGCAGCTTCCAGCAGGATAATCATTCTTGGATTTCCCATTACCAAGCTCGCCGCTGTCGTTATCTCCCCAAGCCCAGACCGTACCGTCATTCCTTAGGGCTATACTATGGTCAATTCCACCAGCGACGGCGATGATACCTTGCAGGTACTCGTCTCCGGTTGCGCCACCACGCACCTGCACCGGGGTCTTCCGGTTGGTCTTGGTTCCGTCTCCTAGTGTTCCGTAGTTGTTCACGCCCCAAGCCCAGACTGTACCATCACACCTCAAAGCTAGGGTCGTGTAATTTGCCGCGGCGACAGTCCAACTGACACCCCAAGCGCAGCAACCCACGCCAAGAACAAAGATGAAGATGATAATCTTCGGGATAATCTTGTTTCGATCAGTTATCATAAGGAGGAAGGGGGCCTGCCCGAGTTCGGCCAAGGGATGACGGCAAGAAATATAAGCCCTTCTTGTTCTTGCATGAGAAGGCTTATATTCTGCTATTGGATGCGATAGGTTTTTGAACAAAATAATTTGATGAGATTAATTTGGGCATGAAAAGATTCCAAACACTAATAATTCACGTACCGTGAACTCGCCGCGGCGCAACCTGGGCCAATATTTTCAGCCATTTGACTGCGCAACTGCATATTTATTTTTATCAGCGGGCACGGCAACGTGCAGGGAGCAGATCTCCGTATCGAGCTTTGCCATGCATTCCGGACAAACTCCATGAGAGAACTCGGCATGTGAATTATTTGTAATGTATTCTTCAATCTGTTCCCAGTTACCTTCACTATTACGCACCTTTTTACAATAGGAGCACACGGACAGCAAACCGCGTAGAATTTTGATCTTGGCTGAATCATCCCGGATTTCCGCAATGAGCCGGTCGCGTTCCTCCAACAGTTTCAGTTTGCGGAAATAGAGATGAAGAAGAATTGAAAGCAATGTTGCGCTTATCAACGCTCCAAGAACAATTGCAATGCGGATGGGAAAAATATTTCGCGCGATTGTCTCGGCGGTAATCTCCGCGCCATAAAGCACAGCGAACATGGCGGAGATCGCCAGCCAGATCAAGCCGTAGGCGGCAATCAGATGCCACTTCTTTACGGCCTGTTGCTTAAATCGAAAGGGACGAGAACTCTCGTTCGCCGGGTCGGATTCAGAATGATAACTCCTTTTTATTTTCACTGTTTTCGGAGTTGTCATGCTGAAATTCAACAGCCAGTTCATTTAGCAAGCAATAATACGTTATTACACATAGAAACATAAAACGCTAATAATTCACGCGCCGTGAACCGTCGGCAGCACGGACACCAGTATACGTTTTCATTTCTCCATCCTTAAGCGGAAAGCAGTCATCAGGATGGAGAGCCAGGAAGCGGCAGGCCGGAACATCAAAATATTCACTGAGACATTCCAGGAAGAATCCCGGCGGGAATCGTTTTCCTTTCTCCCACTGACACCAGGTAGATTTTGCAACACCGAGGTCCGCCGCGGCCCGTTTCATCGAAAGACCTCTTTCTGTTCTCAAATTATTCAGATTACCGGCAAAGAGCATGGATAAAGATTGTCTTTCTGTATTTTTTACTTTCCCCATGACCGTTCCGCACAAGAAAAAGATGAACAGGTTCATGCCTTGGCCGGTGAAAGATGCGAAAATAAACGCTATATTTTACATTATAATGGGTTGCGTATAGAAACAATGGCAAGCGCCAATAGTTCACGTACCGTGAACCACCAACAGCACGGCAAAATAGCATCTATATCTTTTCGATTTTTCATGACCGTCCAGCACAATAAAAAAAAGGGCGCGAACTCCAAGTCCGTGCCTCTATCAAGAGACCGCGAAGCCCCACTCATGAAACACAAAACGAGTTGGCTGCGTTTGCCACCTTGCCTCCTTTCTTTTTTTAAAATATCTCTCATATACTTATTCGCCGCTAACCGACAAACTGCATATAGGTAAAAAATAATTTCCTCATTAGCCGGACTTACGCATACAGCCTTCCCAGTGCTTTTTCCATGTCCTGGTCAAATACATGCGTGTAAATCTCGGTCGTTTTGCTTGATTCATGACCCAGTTGCCGTTGGACAAGCCGCAGGTTGAACTTGCTTGCCTTGAGCAAAAAACTGGCATAGGTATGCCTTAAGGAATGAATGCCGACTCCTTTTGCCTGGCTGATTCGGGCTTTCTCCAGACTGCGCTTATATGATTTCTGTAATGCCCGTTTTGTCATACGTCTCCCATTGACGCAGAAAAGCGGCGCATCAGGCTCGACACTTTCGTTCCGGTTGCGTTTCCAATCAAAATATTCTTTAACCTTGTTGCAGAATTCATCGCGGATATGCACAATCCGCTTCTTGCCGCCTTTGCCATTTCTCACCAGCACTGCGCCGCAATTGCCGCCAATATGAAAATCACCGCAGGAAAGATCGGCTATTTCCTGAACCCTGAGTCCAGTTTCAATAGCCACGCATACGAGGAACCAATCCTTAACGGGCGTTTTCTTGTCCATGTTCAGTGCTTTATCTTTCTCTTTTTCTGTAATTCTTGTCAGCTGTCGGCGTTCAACGTCTGTCAAGAACTTGTTTGTGTCCAGCACCCAGCCCGCATTGTTTTGTTTTTTTATTAGCGAAAACATGGTTTTTATTCATCGTCGATCCTCCTTAAAAAAAGAAAGTTCATCTTTCTGCTGTAAGATGAACTTTTGAGAGGAAGACTTTGCTCCTTATTAAATGACGTTTTACGTCGAATAATAAGGCATAAGTAAAGGCAGTATTAAAGTTTTACGCCTGTGCTGAAAGGATTACGGTTGAACTGGAATAAAGGCGGAAAAGAAGCAGAAAAATGACCTCAAGAGACGGTCAGGATTGAGTTTTTGAAGGAATCGAGGAAAACAAAAAAAGTTCACACATCAGCAGAAGTGTGAACTTTTTCCTGAAAACGCTAATAATTTACAAGAATCAGAATCTTTACACAAGAAAATAATGGCAGAAAAAATGCAGGAAAAACATCTGATCAAAATCTATTAATCATTTTTACATCAATAACTTATCAATAAAAAAGTCCGAGCTACACGAGTGGAGAGGCGCGTCATAAAACGCGCTCTCTCCTCGTTTTCCATTATGCGACCGCAAGACCGCATTTATTATCACAAGTTTCATCCTCAAGACATTCCGCCTCAACCTTGACGCTGCAGGACGAACCATTCACGCGCTGAATTGAATCAACCAGCCGCTCAATTAACTCATCCTTGGATTCTCCGGCGTAAAGCGGCCCTGTCCCTGACACCCATATAACGTTGGGACCATCAGCGCCGGCCAAGGCCATGTCAATGTCCTCTTCGCCGAATACCCATTCAAACGTGCAAGCGCGAACGATTTCGTCCGCCTTGCCGGGATTAAATCCCGTTATCTCCAAATCCAGTTTCCACATGTTTTCCATGACTGATTACTCCATTTTATTCTTGCGTGTCATCCTGCGGCCTGCATGACCTGAACAGGCATTTCTTCTTCCATCGGATATACAATTCCTCCGCACAACGGGCATTCTCCGCAATAAGTAGTTCCGTCCCGGCCGTTTCTTTCGGTCAATACCGGCACATCACTAAATACCGCGAAAGAATCCTCGTTAATAAAAACTTCTTCACATCCTTCACATTTGAATTGCATAATCATTTTCTCCTTAAAAAAAGAAGGCAGGCCCCATAAAGAAGCCTGCCTTCCATTAACCAACAAGCGGCTGTTCAGGCCGCCATTATCTTTGTTTCATTCTTCTCGATACGCTCCGTGGTCGCAACGCCCTACCTTTCATGCGTTTCATCCGGATTGTCATAATCAACTATCTCCACCTCGATCTCCGCCGGCGACTGCTCGACATATGCAACCCCACCACGAACCGAAATGAGCACCTTCTGCCGGACGCTTTGTTCCACGACTGCGCCGGACAGTCCTAAATACTGGGACTGCTCCTGTTCGCTCATCGTGCCATCGCCGAACATTTTCTTGAACACCTGGAGATATTCCTGTTTCTGCTCCATGCTCAGAGGCTCCAAGACTCTGACATCCTCTATTCTATCTTGCCTGTCATGTTCAGGTCTCATTCCAAATTTCATGTAGCCATCGAATCCGCAATGCCCGCACTCCATCCAAACAATATCCACCGGCTTCCAATCGGTATAAACAGTCATGCTTGTCCCGCAGATCGGACAAGGGCTGGTGTCTGTGCATCCGCTCATAGTTTTTTACCTCCTTGAGAATTTTCTTTTATCAACCTTTGATAATCATCTTCTTCCCGGACATGTTGTTCATAGGGCAGGTCTTCCAGATAGAATGCCTGCACTTCAACTTCACAGTAGCTCTGGTTGGCTTTCCATATTGCAATAGCCAGCCTGTCCGTGAATTCCTCCTCGGTTTCACCGCCGCACAGTCTGTCGGCTGCCCTGGCCGTCAAGACAGGGACATTATTTCCATTTTTCTCGACGGAAAATTCCTCCGGCTCAAACGGCCATTCCTCGCAACAGGCTTTTTCTATGCTTTTCTGTCTGGATGATTCAAATGCTGTAACCTGAACTATCATTTCATATTCTCTGCTCATGATTTTTATTTCCTTCCAAAAAAAGAAACCTATGCCGTTACCGGACATAGGCTTCAATGATTTTCGTTTTTTACCGAATTGTTTTCCCTTTTGACGGCTGGCTTTGAATAATTGCCCGGCACTTGTCCCGCACAGACGCTTCCAACTGGTCAAACACAGATGGAGCAACCCGTGTGAACTTGTGTGCCCGGGTTCTCGCCGCGCAGTCCAAAGTGAAGTTTCTGGCCTTTGTTTTGTTTATAAGTCCTTTCATATAAACCTCTTTTAGTTATGGCCGCAGCCGGATAGTTCTTGCCAGGGCTACACCGATAATACCGACAGCACCGGCACTTCGCAGAACATCGGCACATTCATTCATGGTTGCGCCTGATGTCAGAACATCATCAACAATGATGATATTTCTGCCGATAATTTGAGAGATGTCCTTTACGGCATAGATACCGCTAACGTTTTTCTTTCTTTCAGCGTTACTCTGGCACTGATGTTGTTTCTTGGATTTTGGCATGACCTGAATCAGCAAAGATTCCAAGGTTATGTTCACTCGGCTTGACAGGCCTGCATATATCGCCGCGGACAAACACTCTGTTGCGCATTGCGGAAAACCGCAAAACAGATACGGTTGTTGGTCCGGTTCCGCTGGAACATGCGTGATGACATAATCACTTCCCTCCATCAAGCAGTGCTCAAGATGAGCGGCTATCATCCGGCCAAAATGGTTGATAATCATTTCCGACTTCCGTTTGGCCAGAATGACGGCTTTGCTCCATGCTGATTGCTGATGTTCAATCATATGTCGACGGGGATAATAAGTGCCGAAGGCATGAATCCACCCCTCGCAAACCGTCTCAGATGGGGTCAATTCAGTGCCGAGTATTTCTACTTGCATAAAAACTGCGCTCCTTTCAAAAAAAGAAAGGGCAGCCGATCCCTGTCTGGAATCAGACTGCCCTTCAGGTTATTCGTGGAATAGCCCCGAATTTATTCCAAGGTTTATTCTTGGCTTTATTCGGGGTTTATTCAGGTTTATCTCCATCCATCCCCTCATGAATTAACGCCACGTGCAGACAGAGTTCTGCCTTACAAAAGCGTTTTTCTCGTAAATGAGAATTCAGAGGGAAGGTAGAGTTTTATTAAGCAACCGCATTGCGCGGCTCGTTTGGCTGGACGCAGATTTCCGTTGCAGGAATCTCTGCGTTAACTTTCGGCAGGCTATCTGATGCAAGGGCATTGCGGATGATTTTATCCACTAGCCTTGTCATCGGCATTTTTTGTTCTTTGCGTAGCCGATATAGAATCGGCACCAGGTCTTCTGATATTTTTGGCGAATACATTAAGACATTCTCCTTTCTCGTGTTTCAAAACAGCGTCAATTGCTCGACTTTGGAACTCTCCACGTTCAGTTGATCTCCACAGGGGAGAATGACGGATTCAGAGACATCCGACAGAACTGGCGCATGGGTTGTGTCCATACAAGGCTCCACCGGCATTGATTCCGGCAGGGCTTCATGTGGTTTTTCCCTTTGCGGCAGACTGCCGAGCAGTCCCGCTATACGGCCAAACGTATCCAACCCATTCATACGAAGCTGTATCCTGCACATCAGGACACAGCGTTGATCTATATCTGTACCGTAGAGCCTGAGTTTGCTGACGCCAGACCTGCCAAGCTCATCATGCACGACCTTCGCGAATGCCAGGAGCATGACACCCGATCCCACGGCGGGATCGCAGACAGTCATTTCTCCTTTCTCCGCGACAAGCGCGTCGAAATGCTCGCGCGAGAACTGCATACGCGCCATCATCTCCGCGACATGCCAGGGCGTGAAATACTGTCCGCTTCTGGCGGAGTTCACATCCAGCCGCATGAAGAGTTCTCCGAGGATGTCCCGAAATGGCACTTCCTCGACGGCATCCGTGTAGACACCGAGCAGTCTTCCGAACTCTGCGCCTTCTTCATATTTGTGCCTGTCCAGACATTCCTTGAATGCTTTCGGATTATTGGCTGAATCCAGGAACGCCCAGACTGCCTCCAACCATTTCCTGTAAAGGTCATAGGAATGCATGTGCGCAAACACAGCGCTTGCCTCAAACCCTTTTGTGAGTTTTTCGCAGGCTGTTCCTAGCTGGGCTTTTCTCGTCATTCATCGCCTCCGTCTTGAAAAGACGAAGGGCAGGCCTGCCGTGTTGGACATGCCCGCCCTTGCGTGTTTATTTATGGCTGACCGACTCAGTAAGTTCCGAACTCGCAGAGGCCATGCTCCCGCATGCTAAAAAAACCTCTGCTTGCTTCATGCTCTTTGCCGATGATGACGTGATCTTGAACAGTGATGTCCACGATCTTGCCGGCTTCAATCAATTGCTTTGTAACCTTGATGTCTTCTGCGCTTGGCTTTGAATCGCCCGACGGGTGATTATGCACCAACACAATCGCCGACGTGTTTTCCGCAATGGCCGGACGAAAGACTTCTCTGGGATGAACCAGCGAAGCATCAGCCAAACCAATGGTCACGACATGCCGGTTGATCAGGCAATTCTTAGTATTCAGCATGAGCACGTGGAATGTTTCCTGGGCAAGGTCGGCAATATCCGCGCATATTCGCGCAACATCATCCGGACTTTTGATCCGTTCCTTGCCGGTTTCGCGTACCAGGGGCAACTGTACAAGAGCAGTAACGTAGTTCACGTTAACTGATCCTGTCCATTCATAGGCTCCGGGCCAATAGCCTTTTCCAGAACACGGAGACTCTTTTCATCTACGATGACCTCCGTGCTGTATTTCGTGATGCCTTTGGATTCGAACTTGGAAGTATTAACCCTGCCTTCCAGTCCGATCTGCAAACCCTTGCCGTTTTCCACCAGCAGGTTTTTCGTGTTTTCAGAAGGCCTGAAAATGACGCAGGGCACATAGGCACAGCGATCTTTCTTGGTCTTCTTGTCCTGACCGTAGCGGGTGGCCAGAGTGAACCGCAATACTTTCTTCTCGTTTCCGTTCAGGACGGCATTCCTCGGCAGACTTCCAACTCCAATGAATTTGTTCATTTCTTGTATTCCTTTTATGTTATTTATTTTTTTGACTTAATTTACCTACAATAACTCGTTCCGCTTTATTGGAAACACATGGAATAACCTCCTTCCTGTATTCAGAGCGCAATAGCTCGCGCTTGAATAAAGATTTTGCCGTTTCAAAAGAAAAGACGCCCTGAATCCGGCAAGTATTCAATGAACGCCACGCAAGGAACCATTCCCTACGATTTTTATGAGCAAGAAATGCTCAAGTGATTTACGAATGGATTACATACCTATAAAGGCGCAGAACTATTTAAATTCTTCTGCTCTAAAAAAAATTTCGGCAGAATATTTATTAAGCTGAAATACTTTATAGGATCAGGAATGCCTGAAGAGAGAATTTGATGCCTCACAAACTCTTTCCACTGTTTCCTACTATCGATTTATTAGTTTCCCTATAGATCGATATAACTAATCGATAGAAGAGGCCGGAAAACCATGATAAGACCACATCACATCATTAAAGCAGGACCTTGCACGGTCAGCATCTTCACGAACTCTGTGCGGATAAATGGAAGAGACGTTGAATTTCCCAAACTGAAGCTGGAAGTAATATTCCGAAGGCATGGCCGGTGGGGCAGGACTTCATCAATCTCGCTTCGGGAATTACCTGCGGCGATATTGGCGTTGCAGAAGGCGCACGAGTATTTGCTGAGCAAGAAACTAAAAAGTGCGCCCGCAAAAACGACACCTTTTTGGTCCACTCCCGGCAGGAGCATAGACCAAAAAGGTACCTGTTTAGGGGCGCAAAATATAAATACTCCCCATGCCTTATATCGGCATGAACAACAAGCGGTTATACGAGAAAAGAAAGCAAAAATTGCTGACCGACCCGATGATCTGCAGGGAAAATCGGAAATTATTTGAGAAATTCTTTGTCTTCGAGGAGTATAAACTCAAAAGGATTAACGGGCTTTCTTCTCTTGATGAACCTTCCTACAAAACGTTGGGTGACTACTGTATCAGGCTCCGAACAGTTAATAAATGGTTCCAGAATAAACCATGGAAAGACATCGCTGAACAGGATATTAAAAATGTCTATGATAATCTCGAAGACGGTAAAATTCTAAATTACAAGGGGCAGCCGTTTAAGGATAAGGTCACCTACTACAATAAGATTTTCAAATCAAAGCCATTTGCGCTGGTTGGCAAGGATCAGATTGCCCGACAGATTATCAATACGTTTCGACCTCATAAAAATAATGAAGAGGTTAGATTCATTGAGATGGAGGATTTTCAGAAGCTTGTTGATGTGGCGATTCAACTACTTCAAAAATTTCTATTGTGGCTGGCCTGGGATATCGGAGAAAATATTAATTCTCTCCTGCAATTAAAAAAGAAGGATTTCTACCGGCAATTCAACGATGACACCAAAATGGCAGAATACAGAGTCAATCTCCCTTCCGGCATCTTGAAACGATCAAGAAAACCACGAAGCGAACTGACGAATTACCCAGAAACAGCAAAATTGGCCGAGATGATTTTAGAGTCTCTCTCTGATGACGATGATGTCTTCCCGTTTCAATACGCCCAAGCCAAAAAGATATTTAACAGAGCTGTACGTATTACAGGCATTAAATGCAAACCAAGAAATCAAAAACCTACATGGAAGGACCTGCGCTCCGGTATGGCCTGCCACCTTCTCAAATCCGGCTGGCATACAGACGAGATAAATGCGCGATTAGGTCATCAACCTTCTTCCAAGGAACTTAATAAATATGTCAATTTTCTTGCACTTAACAGACACCAGCCAAAGAAAAAGCTCTATGACAACAGCTTGGCTAAAATTCAAAAAGAATTGCAAGAGGAAAAAGAAAGAGAAAAACTTCTGTGCCTGAGGGTAGATAATCAAAAAATCGAAATAGACGAACTCAAGAAAGAAGTCTCCCAGATGATAGCCCGGGAAGGCATCAGAATGAAAGTAGACCCTGCCATGAATGAGCTCTTGAAAAATCCGCAGGTTCGGCAGGCGCTTTCCCTGCTAGCAAAACAGATCAAACAAACTCGGGCAGAATAATTCCGTATTTATTGTCCTCTAACCTTTTAAGAAACAGAGTCTTTAATGCTCCATGACCTCTGATAAATATCAACCATACAGGCATTTAGCCATTGAAGATCGCGCCATGGCAGATATGCCGGCCTGGATTAAAACAGTTAACGAATACATAAGCCGAAATAACGGACAATATTTGCGCCAGAACAATCAGTCAGACTATGGAAGACGAAATATTTCATCATAATCAGGAATTAGGCAGGCTCATTCAGATGGTTCAGCAGATTCCCGGACAAATCGAAAATATAGAGCATGATGTCTCATCGACAAAGAACACAGTAGATATCATATCTGCCAAGCTCGATGATTTGATTAGCAAATTAGAACGTCGCGATTTTCTTGACAATCCTTCTCTTTGGCCAACTGGGGCCATAGAAAGAAACGTGAATGATTCTAATTTCGGAACGTTCCCTTAAATACATTTTCAATTGCTCGATCCAGCTTTAGTGCAGGTATATTTCGTATAAAATGTCTGCTAAGCTTAAATATCTCTTTGTCTTGATTAGAAAATGACAGCAGAAAAATACGAACAGGCAAAAATAGCAGAACCATCTCTGAGAGACGTTCACGAGGCTGTGATTTCCATCGCAGACGTCGTCCGCAATATGTCTTCTCAAATAGAAGACATAGCGGGCACCACCCGAGACATCCACGATATGGTATCATATCAACACAACTCACCCGGTTATGACAGTGGTTGCAACTATGATGGCCTTAATGATTCAGAAGAATGTTAGCTCTATTGCCATACCGGAAATTACACAATGGAATATTCATCGAATGGCACGGATAGAAATAATTGGCAATATGACCTGATTCCAATTAGAGATAGTTACGCCGGCATATCAACCGCACTTCCAACCGATCTTGTCCAGCAAATCACAGGCCAGCAAATTAAGTTCAATTATCTCTCGCTGGAAACCATTATACAACTGTTGAATGAGCGGCAACAGCTCAGGGATAAGAACCATGGCGGAATCATGGACCAGATAACAGATGTGTCCGGCGAAATATCCTGCTGTGAAAATTTCAGATATAATCAAGAAGCAAAGAAAAGAGAGCTGAGCCTGGCAAAGTCCAAGGATAATCTTGAACGCGAATTGCGGGATCAGGATGTAACATTCTGGCGGGACACCGTAGAGTTGAGAAGAGAGCTTATTGACGCAGAAAAACGTTATCAATCCTCAAAACTTCGCACAGGTCTTGTTTCCGATTCAAATCACGATGAAAATAAATCAATCTCAACATATTCAAGATATGTGCCAGGCTCTTAAGCCTGTCATTGGCGAGCAAGCAGACAAACTGTGGCAGAGTTATATTTATGCCGACGAAGAATCAAAGGAAGAAATAGAAGAAATAATTAATTTGCTTACATTGTCAAAACTAAGAAACGAGGTTGACAATAATACGCCTGTTTTCCTGCCGCCCTCGCAGGAAACAGCAAAAGGAGAAATTGAAATCGGCCATGTTGTTTATAACGGAAAAATACTTTGCCCGTTTGGCCTGAGAAAATCAGAACTTTTTCAGCACTTTTCCTGCTTCTCAAGATCAGGCGGCGGGAAAACCAATCTTGGCTTTTTAATTCTAAAATCGTTAGCCAAGCTGAATGTACCGTTTCTTGTATTGGAGTGGAAAAGGAATTACAGGGACTTGTGGCAACTGCCAGAATTCCAGCAACTAAGAGTCTACACTATAGGCCGAGACATTGCTCCATTCAGGTTCAATCCTCTGATTCCCCCGAAGGGAATATCGCCTAAATCATATCTGAAGAAACTGCTATATGTGCTCGCAGACAGTTTCCTGCTTGGACCAGGAGCATTATACCTGCTTCAGTGTGCCATTGACGACGTGTATCAAAGGGCAGGAGTTTATGACGGCACTGTTAAAACCTACCCGACTTTCCATGATATATTTCGCTGGATAGAATCTTGCGCGGCAAATGCAAGAGGCAGGGAAATGTTATGGGCTGCATCCTGCCTAAGAACAGTATCATGCCTTTGTTTTGGCCAGATAGACGACATCATCAATACAAACTCAAACCAGGATTTGGAACAGCTTTTACAGCAACAAGTGATTTTTGAAATGGATGCTTTGTCTCAAACAGACAAGGTATTCTTTATTCAAACCCTACTGCTCTGGATTCATGATTACCGTATGACTCAACCTCAGCGAGAAGAACTGGTTCATGCAATGTTTCTTGAAGAAGCCCACCATGTTTTATCAAAACACGGCAAATACCTGGCAGGAAACGAATCAATTACCGACGTCATTTTCCGTGAAATCAGGGAATACGGACAGGCCTTGCTTGTCTATGACCAAATGCCATCTGAAATATCCAAAGCCTGCCTGGCAAATACGTATTGCACAATAGCGATGAATGCCAAGGAAAAATCAGACGTGGCAACACTTGCAGGCTCAATGCTACTCGATGATTCCCAAAAAAATGCCCTCGGTGAAATGGAAATAGGGAAAGCTATTGTCAAGCTTCAAGGACGCATCATGAAACCATTTATGGTCCATATTCCCTTGGTGCCGGTTAAAAAAGGCATTGTCACCGACGACATGCTTCAGGAAAGAATGAAGCCGTATATCGCCATTCAGTCCGGCAATGGCCTCGACGAGCTTTCAGACAATGAAAAAGCACTGCTTCGGGATATTGCCTTGTTGCCGAATTCAGGCGTGGCAGCGCGATATCAACGCTGTGGATTTAGCGGCCGCCAGGGCGACAAGATTAAGCACCTGCTTCTTGAAAAAGGATATATTCAGGAGCAAGAGGTTATATCAGACAAGGGAAAGAGCAAGGTTCTTCGATTGACCGAGAATGGCAAGAAAGTATTAACTGCCTATTATGGCTTGTAAAAAATCGTTCTGCCTTCGCTGCTAAAGTATCATCGTCGACGCTTTAATTCGTACCTTTTGCCAATGTTAAACGCAAATCTTGGGCAGCAGTGGTAAAATGAGGGCAGTACCGTTTATAGGGGGAGGATAATAACACCTCTTCAACGATATCCTGTATTTCTTCCACCGTCGGGGCTTGTGAGTCAGCACGCTTTGCGCCAGACTCAAAACTTTAAGGGTCAGATTCCCGGCAACCTTTCCGTCAAATTCACCGGTTGTCAACCCCGCTTTTTCCAGCGCACCACAGATTTTTCTCGATTCAAACTTTACTGTTGTCCCGTCTCTCTTTTTAATCGCCTTAAACATACATTTCCCTTTTTATGTTTTTAGTGAAGATGGTATTTCTTTCTTTTCTAAAGTTGCTCTGTTCTTCGTCGTATGATCTACGTATAGCCAATTGGGTCGGGATGGGGAGTCATTTGCAAAATACCCGACTGAATACCGCATATACAACCGCTACCATTCCGAACAATATCAAAGCAATCGTCAATCCCAAAAGGCCGAAACAAATCCGGCTGAATCGTTTGTCGCTTCTCGCCCTGCGTTCATTGTCATTGTCAATTTCGTCTTGCGGTTTCACTTTTCATTCTTCATATTATTAAAATGTTGCTTTTACGCCGCCCATAACGCTGAATCCAGGCATGGGATAACCGTTAACCAGCTGATATTGCTTGTCCAGAATATTGTCTCCACGGGCAAATATTTCCACACCTTTGAAAATGGTCTGTGCCGCGTAAGCCCCCAGTGTCATGAATCCGCCCAGTTCTTTTGTATTGGCCCTGTCAATATAAACCGAGTCGGTATAATCGGCGTTCACGTTCAATTTCAGCCCCCACTTGTTCTGATATCCCAGCCGACATCCCACCTTGTTTTTCGGCCTGTAAGTCAGGGTCTCGCCGTCATATTGACCGCTGGTGTCCTGCGCGCCCAGCAGCGTGTAATTCAAAGCGCCCAAAATTTCCTTGGTGAATTGCGTGCTCAGTTCCGTTTCCACGCCCTGTAGAAAGGCGTCATTAACGTTTTCCGCCTTGTATATTCCTTTGCCGTCATCAAACCACGCGATCGAGTTTTTCACATGGCTCTGGAACAGGGAAACCTGAAACATGCTTTTCTCCCCAAGCTGCTGTTGAATTCCGGCGTCATAGCTGAGAGAATCTTCCGGTTTCAAATCCGGATTCCCCTCGGAATAGTCATCCCGCCAGTATAGCTCGTCAACCGTGGGCGCCCTGAAGCCGCGGCCGATTGAGGCTTTCAGTCTGGTTCCCTCGATAATCTTGTAAAGGCCGCTGATCTTCGGACTTAGTTCGGCTCCCCACTTCGACTGAATATCGCAACGCAGCCCGGGCGTGACAACGAATTTTTCAAGAAACGAGATTTCGTCCTGCAAAAAGCCCGCGCCAGTGAACAAATCGCGGTTGCCGCCGATGCGGGAGACGCCCCCGGCGTCTTTGATGTTCACATAATCGTTCTCCAGGTAAATGCCGCTCAAGAGCAATTGTTTTTCACCTACTGGCAGTGTCTGCTGGACGTCCAATCCTGCTTTCTGGTTCCGGCTGATGTCGTCGGTAAAGCTGTCCGGGTCCTTATATTCCTGCCAGTTTTGATTCAGGAAGGCCTTGCTGGTGAGGCAGGTATTTGTTTCAAACTCGTACTTATGGGTGAGATCGAACCAATACTGCTGGTCATACTGTTTGGCATCGGGTGTCTGCCAGCTGGTTGAGCCAGGCACGCCCTTGTTCTGCCGCGAAAATCCGGAATTCAAGACCAGCCGTGATTCTTGGGTCATGTCATAATCCAGTTTTCCGGCAATATTGTATCCATCGCAGGCGCTGTTTTCCCGCCAGCCGTCGGACGCGTTCTGACTGGCTGTGATCAGATAGCCGACATCGCCTATTTTCGCTCCGTTATCCAATTGGAGAATGCGCGTATTTTTTGTGCCATACGAAGCCGATAAATCCGTCTGAAGCTGTTTCGGCGGGTCCTTGGTAACGATATTGATTACCCCGGCCATGGCACCGGCACCGTAAAGGACCGAGCCCGGCCCGCGGATTATCTCTATCCTCTCAATCTGATCAACGGGATACATGGAAAGATCAGCTATGCCTACGGAAGCGACATTAACCGGACGTCCGTCCACCATGACCAGCACTTGGTTTGCGGAGGAACCGCGTAGGGTTATGTCGCTTTCCGCGCCCATGGATCCGTAACTGTTTACCCGCGCGTCGGCGACTTCTTCCAAAACTTCCCCGACGTTTTGCGCGTTCAGCTCCTCGATCCTTTCTCTCGGAACCACTGAAACGCTCACTCCCACGTCTCGTACCGCTTGGGGAATGCGCGTCGCGGAAACAACCACGGTGTCGGCCTCAGTGGCCTCGGAAACCGTCTGTGTTACGACCGGGGCAGTGGATTCAACCGTCTCTTCTTCAGTGTCAGACTCTTGCGCCCAGTTGTTCGTTAAAATTACCAATGTCGTCACGATACCGATCAATACTGCAATTATTCGTCTGTTTGCTTTCATGTTCTGTATTTCCTTTCAATGTTATTTTTTGAACAAATTCAACACGCCGTGACACAGGCAGGCTGTTCCCACTGCCAGCGTCTTTGGATTTTTAATCTTCACCTCCTTTATAAAGTCCAGAAATTCCGATGCTTTTATTGCGCCGACACCGGGGGCCAGCTGTTCGGACGCGAAAATTTTACCGCAGTCAAACAGTCCAAAAACAGCGTATTCCAGCAATCTGTATAAAGGCACTGGCCTTGGCTCGCCCGTCAAAGAGCATTTGTTCCGGAGATATGGACAATCCTCGCGGCACAGTTGTCCCTTGGTCATGTAGCTGAAAATAAGTCTGGCGTTCGGTTCGTCACAGCCGAGTAACAAGCTTTGCGGAAGTCTTCTCGTCACCTTGGAAATGGAATCAGGCAGCGGCTTTAAATGGAAGTATTCCCTGATCCATTTTCCGCAAGTATGATCGGGGTGAGTGGGAACAATGAAATCGGGTTTAAGCTTTAAAGCCAATTCCCAAGCGTCCCCTGCATCCTTCAGAATAAAATCACCCTTGGCCACGAACGATTTCGCCTTACAACCGGAATCGTTGTTCACAAGAATTACCTGCGCCTTTTGTTCTTTGAAAAAACGGCAGGCTTTTGTGCCGTAATTTCCACCGCCGATTACCAACGCTGTTTTATTGTTTATTATTTTCCGTCTCATTCGCCCCCCTTTTTTTCGTGATTTCTGGATGCATACAGATAGTTAAAGAAATGGAAGCGGCAACAATTTTAAGATTTTTGAACATAAAACAAAAAAGCCTTCAGACTCCCGCCAAGAAAGAGTCTGAAGGCTTTGAATACGACACATCCTCATTCTCCTTTCAAGCGAAGGAGCCAGCACGGTTTTTAACCGTTGCCTGCAACGAGCATGAAAAGAAACGTCTCCTGACTTCCGGCTTCAATCCTACTCCTTCGCCTTCCTGTTCGCCTGAGGCTTACAGTGGCTGCTGAAGTTTCGTAGCCGGTCACAGTGGCGCAACCGTATCCGATTCTCACGGATTTCCGTACTCTCTTCACAAACAATATTTTTATTCCAAAGAACTGATGGCACTTATAACACAATTATGCAATCCGTCAATAGAAAATCTTCAAAAAATATTTCCCCCTTTCCCTTTGCAGGCTTGAGCCATAAGATGCTTCTGAAAAAGTGAAGGGGGAAATACCGAATTGTTTGCACTTGAACTGGATTGTATTTATTCAACCAGGGAAGCATCCGATTTCGCAGGTTCTTCACTGATGTCAGCTATTTTGGGCAGGTCAGCGCTTTCTTGAGAAACATTGTCTTTGATTGGCTTCAACACAATCTCGCCGGCATTTTCAGAGACGAGAAACTTTGTTCCTGGCTTTAATCCCATGCTGGCTCTGATTTTATTGGGAATTACGATTTGCCCATTCGAAGATAACTTTGCTGTTGGAGTTTTCATTCTTTGGCCACCTGTTTGCCGTTGGAATAAATGAACACTGCATATTTAAGCCTTTCGCTTGTTCACGATGCTGTGTAGCCCACAGACATTTGTCGTAAGCTAGAATAGTTTATCAAAGGCAAAATGCAAGGTTAAGCGAAGCAGGATATTTTTTATTTTTTGTTACCCCTTACAAGATACAACATAATAGAAAGATTTATAAAGCCCATTTTCATAAGAAAAACATGGTAGATAATATTGGTTTATACGAAGCAAGCACGTCGGATTTAGCAGGAATTTTATTTTTATTAAATAGTAAAGCTTTTAAAGGGGAATTTGCATATGGTTTTATATAATATTATTGATAAGATGAGTAAAGAGAATAAAAAAGAAAAAACAGCTATTAATAGTATAGTTCTGGGGATTTTGGCGATATTTTTCACTTTGATGATTTTGGGAGGGGTTAGTGCTGAGACATTAAATGTTTGTCAAAGTGATGACTGTAATTACACTGCAATTCAAGATGCAAAAAATAATGCAAGTTCAGGAGATACTATTAATGTTGCTGCCCAAGGTGAACCCAGTGTACCTAACGGCGGACATGGCGTGATGTTTGCTGGGGGGGCTGGAACCCCGGAGGACCCCTACGAGATATCAAACTGCACTGAATTGCAGAATATGAAAGACCACCTGTCAGCCAGTTATGCATTAAAACAGAATATTGATTGTAGTGGACAAGGATTTATCCCTATTAGACCAATATTCATTGGAACTTTTGACGGCCAAAATTATACTATTACCGGACTGAGGATAAATAATAATGGGTGGGGCACGGCATTATTTGGAGAAGCTGACAATTCCATAATACAAAACGTTATTTTAGCTAATGTTGACATTGACTCAACTGCTAATAATGTCGCTGCATTAGTGGGTTGGGCAGAGGGCACGACAATAACGAATTGCCATGCTTCTGGTACAGTAAACGGAAATGGCAGGGTTGCAGGATTGGTTGGAACGCTCTCGAACTCACAACTTATAAATTCCAGCGCCAATGTCATGGTAGTCGCTTCTTTTATTAGGGAAGGAGGCTTGGTAGGATATATGAATAGCGGTTCTACTGTTACAAATTGCCATGCTGACGGCATAAGCGTAAGTAATGGTTACCAGCAGATTGGTGGGCTAGTAGGCCAAAATGACGGTGGCACCATAAAAAATTCTTATTCAGCAGTAAACCAGGTAACCGGATATATATACGTCGGCGGGCTGGTAGGAGAGAATGAGGGCCTGATAACAGATTGCTATTCAACTGGGAAGGTAACAGGCACAGGTTGGGCTGCTGGGGGGTTGGCGGGTTATAATAAGGGTGGAAAAATAAAAAGATCCTATGCGGCGTCGCCACAGGTGCAGGGTGTTTACAGTGTGGGCGGGTTTGTAGGTTATAGTGGCGATGCTGATAGCGCTGAAATATCCGATTGTTATTCTAAGACTGCAACAGTAATCGGAACAGGTAGCGGCGATGAGGCTTATGTCGGTGGATTCGTCGGATGGGCTGCTACAGCCGGCACCATACGGAATTGCTATTCTGATAGCTCAGTTATCGGTAACAACTCCTTGGCTATTGGTGGATTTGCCGGAGAGAGTGATATTGATATAACGAATAGCTATTCGGTAGGAAGTGTCTCTGGCACGGCACCCACCTCTAAAGGCGGTTTTATTGGAGATAATTTTGGTAATGCGGTGAACTGCGGCTGGTGGACTGGCGCAGGCCCAGCTAATGCAATCGGAAATGGCGGCACAATTACATATAATGAAACGGATAAAACTGTCTTTTATTCCCAGACTCACGGTATTTATAATACAGCACCTGTCTGGGATTTTTATGACATCTGGGTCATTAAAGAGAATGCCTATCCTGAATTATTAGATTCTTTCCCAAGCATAAATATCACCGGCCCTGAGAATAAAACTTACAATAATGCAACAATCTTAGTAAATATAACGGCTTCACCTGATGCTACTAATGTTTGGTTCTTCAATGGAATAGATAACGAGACATATACCTCTCCCGTATATAGAACATTCAGCGAAGGAAGCAACACTCTTTACGCATATGTAAACGATTCTTCAGGAAACTTGAACGAGACAAGTGTTACATTTTCTGTTGATACAACTGTTCCAACATTCACAAAACTTGAGAATAAAGTAGTGTATGATAATGAAAGCCTGTCTTATACAGCTGTTGAGGCAGAGGATTCTGGCTCTGGATTGGCAAGCCTATCGGTTAATAATGCTAACTTCAATATAACTAAGGAAGGATTACTAACAAACATAACATCTTTAGAAAAAGGTTCTTATACTTTAACAATTTCTGCAATAGACCTTGTTGGAAATACAGCAACAATAAATATATTATTAACTGTTTTAGATCTAACACAACAATATGTTACAAACGAAACAACAATATTAGAGGATAACAAAACAGAAGTTGTTTTAGATTCTGGAAGTGATTGTTCTGTAAAAGAGATTATTATTCCTAGTACAATAAATTCAACTCAGGAAATAACCTTAAATATGGCGGCATTGCAAAATGGTTCAAATGTAACTTTATGTAAGGAGATAACACTAAAAAGGCAAGGAACAAATAATTACTCTACTTTCTTACCTACTGGAGCAATTATTTCTGGAAATTCAAGTTGGGATGGAACTTTAATACTTTTTACAACAATAACAACGCTAACAAGCTCAGAAGGAACAGTAGATGTAGCTATTGAAATGGGCTCTTCACAAAGATTAACATTCTCAAAGGCTGTTAAAGTAGTCCTCGATGAAATGGCAGGAAGAAGTGCTTTATGGAAAGATTCAACAGGTGAACACACAATTTCAGTTTGCATAGATGCAAATGATACTTCTGCAGGAAGCTTACTTTCTGGAGAATGTTATGTTAATTCTGCTGATGGAAAAGACTTAATAATATGGACATATCACTTTACAAAATTTGCAGCATATACTCCTACTGAAAAAACAACAAGTTCTGGCAGAACTGGAGGAGGGGGCGGAGGAGATTGTGTAACTGAATGGACATGTTCGGCATGGTCTGAATGTGCAAATGGAAAACAAACAAGAACATGCTCTTACCCCGAAAACTTTTGCGCTCCTTCAGATGCAAAACCAGAAGAATCACAAACATGCACTCTAAATGCAATTCCTGAGGTCAAACCAACTGATAATACTAACACTAATGAAAGTACTAATACTGCAAAGGGGCGATTTTCAGGATTAACTGGCGCAGTTATAGGCGGGCTTACAAGCAAGGTTTCATTAACATTTTCAGGAATAATCTTAGCCATAGTTTTATTGTGGCTTCTAGTTAGGTACATGAATAAAAGAAAGAAAATAGAAGAATCTAAGAAGAAATCTGAAGAATCTGCACAATCAGAAGAACAAGAAGCACCTAAAAAGAAATCCAAGAAGAAAACTAAAAGTAAAAAATAATTAAAAGGTTTTTATGTCCATAAATTGAAGAAATTTTGGATTATCCAGAAAACCATGAACAAAATAAAAAAAATAATGTGTGGCAATACACAAGGATACATGAGGTTTTCTTGATACTATAATTTATGGAAAACCATGAACCCCCTCATAAAAAGCCATTAGTAATGATAGTTGAAGACAATCTTGATTTAAGGCGTTGTGTGAGTAAGTGTTTTCAAATAGCTGGTTGCATTGTAAATGACTTTGAAAATGGTATGGAAGCACATAGAATTTTATCAAAAAATTCTGGAGAAAAAAGAACTAATCAATATGACTTAATTCTGAGCGATATAGATATGCCTGAAATGGATGGTTTATCTTTAGCAAAAGAAGCTGCGATTCTGGCTTCAGAAACGCCTTTTATATTAATGACAGGTAGACCAAGAGATTCTTATCCTGAAAATGTTCTAGAAGTTATAGAAAAACCATTTGAATATACTCTCTGCGAGAGATTAATAGAAAATTATATTCATAATGGGTGTTCTAAATATAGATAATTACATCGGCTTTCTGTCATCCAGTCTTTTTTAAAATGTGTTGAATTCTTCATTAAAGTCCATATTCCTTTCTTGTAGTAGTCCAATTATATCTTTCACTATAACCTCTAATTTTATTAGATTAAATATTTTTCTATGATTAAAAATATAAGGATCTATAGACTCAATCTAGATAAACCTTATAAACTCAAACACCATCGGCAAAAAAGAAAAAATCCTGATAGAACGCAGTTCATTTTAAGATATATTTGTAAAAAGGAATCACGTCTATATTGTCAATAGTATCTTCTTTATCATAAGTTAAAATTATTCCATTTTTTAGATTGAATTTATTAATAAACAAATCAAGAGGTTTTGTTTCTATATTTGAATAGACTCCTGCAGAAGTCTATTTCGCATTTGATAAGCTATTCTAGCTTACGACAAATGTCTGTGGGCTACACACGCTTGTTCACGATGCCATACGGTCTGGCCTGCCAGAAACTGTCGGTGATCCTGTCCATTGCTGGCCGATGCTGCTTCCTTTATTAGTAAGGCGATAGAGTTTGCGCCTGCCGATTTTCTTAAAGCCGGCACATTCGATGACCTGATGAGTTTCAAGGCCTTTTAACGCCCGCGTGATTGAACGCAACCAAAAAGCTTGGTTGTTGCTAAGCGCCCGCCTGATATCTTCTGCTGTCCAGCCATGCTGTTTCTGGCATGACCGGCTCATTTCTTTTACAATCAGCCTGCGTATTTTTGCACGGACAACGAAAGAATAGACATTCCAGTCAATGCCAACAGGTGCATGTAACTCTATTCCCAATGCTGTCGGAACAATCTCCATGCCATATTCTGTCCAGAAAAACATACTGCCTTTCACTTCTTCATGAGCCAGACAATAAATAAGGCCTTTTTCCATAAATTGCCGCAACAATGAACAAACATCGCGAAGCTGGATTCTTGGATTGAGCTGCCATGCGTCCTGGCAAATTTCACCGGCAGTCATTGGCTTTATTAAAACTTTGGCAAGAACACGCCTTTGGCGTCCTCTGGAAATCCATTTAATAACGCCCTCTTTTTGCATACAAGACCGTTTCCTCGTATGCATAAAAACTTAGAGGACATTTTGTACGAAAAATCTAGCATAGGCAGAATATAAGTGGACGAAAGAGAGCGGGATGGAGACTAAAGTGTATGAGTGACTCTCGGTTTTGATCGGGGGTGAAAGACTTAAAATAGGGAAGCTCAGTCCTGAGATTCAGGGAGCTGAACCCAACTGGGCTATGAATGCAGTCTCAGGCAAGACCCTCTTTTTATGCGTTTCAGCGAACACGCTGGGCACGTGTGCCCCTGACAGAAATGACTCTGCGTGCCAACTGTCTTCATACGGCCGGAATCGGTCGCCCCTTGACTATGATAAAAAATGTGCCAAACTATTGCGCATGAAACAGATTGTTCCATGTATCCGAAAAAACAGGGCAAGATCATTCCCGGTGAAGTAATGATTCCCCAAGCATTTTTCATCGGTATTTTTATCCTGGGCATCCTGTGGTTATTTATTTTGGCATTCAGCGGCAGTCGCCGGATACCGCCTACGCACGAAACAACAGGGCTTTTACATACGCTGGTGATTGTTACAGTGTCTGTTTCTTGTGTCTTGTTCGTCCATGCTCTGATGTTCTGGAGAATGGTGCCATATTCCAATGTTCCCAACTTGTCCCGCACAATTGCGGTCATCATCTTTGCATTGCTTGCCTTAATTCCCGCAGGGTTATTCGGCCTGCCCATGTTTCAATGGCTGTCGCTTAAGTCTCGCGTTCTTGACCGCGATTCCGACACAGATGGAATAGCAATCGTAAAGTCAATTGCTGCTGAACTCATACGTAACATGGAAGAGCGGATTTCTGTTCATATCCTGACAACACGAGAACCCAATATTTCGCCCTTTGTGTTCGGATTTCCATGGGGGCCGGTCTGGCTGGCTCTTCCCAGCAACTTTGACGATATGTGCTTTCGTGCTTGTTCCGGCGACACTACACGCCGAGATGCACTGATACGGCTGATTCTTTCGCATGAACTTTCCCATATTGCCAGCCAAGACCTGCTGACACTTCCTTTGATATGGAGTTATTGCCTTTCAACGTTGGTTGCGTCATGTTTTCTATGGTTGCTTGTCCCATTTGTTCCTGCATCTCCTTATCAGCAAATACTTCTGCCCTTGGCTGTTATTATGCTTGCATCAGCCGCCGTCGGATTGTTAATGAGATACCGAATACTCAGAGCCAGAGAATCCCTGGCTGACGCCACTGCAACACTTGCCGTTGACCCTGTTATGTTGAATCAACTTATTGCAAGGCAGGCTGACGGAAAACCTTCTGCTCTTGAAGCTTTCCTCTTCCTCGTGTCCTTGAAAAAACCAGAAACCAGAACACTGCGCTGGTCATTTTTTAACAAGTCCGATTGGTTTCCGCATATGGCACCTATAAGATCAGATACTCTCCAGAGTCTTCGTTCACTCTCGGCATCCCGTGGCGAACTATTGCGTGGCCGGACACATCTGCTCCCGGAAAATCCATTAAGTTTCTTCCGCGCAATTATCACCGCATCTATTCTTGCGGCATTTCTCTGGTGGGTTTGCGCAAGGATGAAAACCGGACTTATTCTTCTAAGCAATATTCAAAGCACGGCAAAAGGCGACTGGCTGGTCCATTCTTTCGGAACAGATTGGCACTTACATAAATCATTAATATCTGCAATCTTCACAACGCTTACTCCGGTGCTCAGTGGAATTGTCATGGTTACTGCCCTGCTTCTGCCTTTTCGGGATATATTCTTCGAGGGAATTCGCGTGCGGCGCGTTGAACTCGCCAAAGCCCTCGGAATATCATTGCTCGCCGCCATACTTTCCGGGGTAATAGTATCTTTTCTTGATCCCATCTTTATCCGGCCACTCTTCAGGACTATCTATCTCATCCCTTCAACCATTCCTTACCGCTTGTCAATTATTGTGGCCTGTGTGCTCTTTCTGGTATTTGTCATCGTAAAGTGGGCGCCGCTGCTAAACAACATCAGGTGTCTGGCCAGACGATTTATTCCGATGTTGTTCATGATGTTCCT
>Ga0247841_10004305_pt1 | contig 24715 bp, 15 predicted proteins | sample LaCruzMarch2015__2_FD_192410 | JGI IMG/M metagenome (GOLD analysis project Ga0247841, IMG submission 192410) | Freshwater microbial communities from meromictic Lake La Cruz, Castile-La Mancha, Spain - LaCruzMarch2015_18m | ecosystem: Environmental > Aquatic > Freshwater > Lake | place: Spain... | reverse complement strand
ATCATACAACATCGTTTGAGGCGTATTTATATACTTTGCAATTTCTTTGTTTTGAGCATCTTTAAAAACCCTCGCTCCAAATCCAATCACCTGTGAATTAGCGTCGAATATGGGAAATATTATTCTACCCCTAAATCTATCATAGGAATCTGCCCTATTTCCTTCTTTTTCTACAGCTAACCCAGCCTTCACTATCTCTTGCCTTGTATATCCCCTACCTATTAAAAAATCTGAAAGACTTTGCCATGTGTCTGGTGAATATCCCAGTCTCCATTTTTTAATACTATCATCTGTAATACCACGTTTAAGAAGATATTCTTTTGCTTGTTTACCTACAATACCTTCTAATTGTTTTTCAAAAAATGAACAAGACAGATTGCATATCTCGTATAATCTCTGTCTTTCTGTTCTTAATTTTGGATTTTCTCTTTTCAATTCAACGCCCGCCTTGTTAGCTAAAATCCTCAAAGCATCTCCAAATTCAATTCCTTCTATTTTCATCACAAAGTCAAAAATACTCCCACCTAATCCACAACCAAAACAATGCCACATCTGCCTTGTCGGGCTTACGAAAAAAGAAGGTCCCTTTTCAGAATGAAAAGGGCACACTCCCCTGAAGTTAACTCCTGTTTTTGAAAGTTTAACGTACCCAGAAACAACATCTACTACGTTTAACTTATTCTTTATTTCTTCTATTTGAGAATCCATTGAAAATTAATGTCGAATTGATATCGACTTCATATTAACACCGATTAACTAAAAAGCAATTAAACGCCCAGTGGAACGTCGGGGCTCAATAAATGTAGATGCAAATGATCTACAAGTTGGCCCCCTTCTCTACCTACATTTACAACCAGCTTGTATCCTTCAAGATTTTTATCCTTTGCTATGTCTTTAGCTGTTAAAATTAATTCTCCAATTAATTCCTTATCAACTTTTTCTAGATACTTTACCGATTCGATGTGTTTTTTAGGAATGATTAAAATGTGAACTTTAGCTTTAGGATTAATGTCATTAAAAGCAATCAGATTTTCATTCTCAAAAACCTTTGTTGAAGGAATCTCTCCTTTTACGATTTTACAGAAAATACAGTCTTCCATTATCTAACCCTATATGTTAAGTATACCGAAACGCTAATTTCTTCTTGACCAGCTTGTATGTCTGGAGCAATAGAACTTACTGATTTCATGGCAGCCTCTCCCATGCCGTATAGTGGCTGAGGATAGGTTCCGGAAGTTTCTGATATGTTAACTAACTTTATAATTCTTAACCCAGCACTTTTTGCCATGTCGTAGGCCTTTTGCTTAGCTTCAGCAATAGCTTCTTTTCTAGCTTGTACCTTAGCTGCTTCTGGATCATCAACTGAGAATTGTAATCCTCCAACCATATTAGCTCCGTTGTTTGTAGCTATTGTGAATACATCACCGATATTATCAAAATTCCTTATCTTAACTAAAATACTTTGATCTATAGTGTATCCATCGGGCACGCTACCTGTTCTTTCTGTCCAATTATATTTTGGAGTAATTGAATATTGGGTTGTTTGTAAATCTTTCTCGTCAATTCCTAAATCTTTTAAAGCTTTAATAATCTTATTCATCGAGTCTACGTTTGTTTTTGTTATCTCACCTACGCTCGTTCCTTCTGTTTTCATTCCTAAAGACACCGTTGCAATATCCGGTTTAACGTATGCCTTACCTTGTCCTTGAACAGATATATCTTGTGGAGTATTTTCTGGAAGGCTAGACATCTGATAAAATATTTGGCCCAGGAGATAAACTCCTACGATGATAATCAATACGAGTGTTAATTTATACACTCTGTTTGATAAATCAAATTGTTTTGTTTCGTCCATATGTTTATTCCTAACTTTTAGGTTGAGTTAGAAATTGATTAATATTTTAAATGCGGAGGAGGTGGGACTCGAACCCACGAGACCCGTGAAGGTCACAGCTTTCCAAGCTGTTGTAATGGCCGCTATACGACTCCTCCAGATCTTTAAACTTTCATATCTCTTAAGGCTTTAATCCTCTCTTGAATCGGAGGATGCGTCATAAACAATTTTGTAAACCAACTTACCGCTTGTTTTCCTTTAAATGGTGAAGAAATGTATAGATGGCTTGTGGCTGTATTAGCTGTTTGCATGGGTGTGTTATCAACTGCAATCTTTTCAAGAGCTAAAGCCAATCCCTCAGGATATCTAGTTAGCAAAGCCCCTGAGGCGTCGGCTAGGAACTCTCTCTTTCTAGAAATGGCTAATTGGATCATGGTTGCTGCAATCGGAGCTAAAATAGCAGCTAATATTCCTAAAACAGCCATTAATGCGCCTGCTTTGTTATCGTCATCAGATCTCCTACCTCCCCAAAAACTCATCCTTAAAAACATATTGGAAGCTGTGGCTATAATACCAGCTAATATTACCACCACCGTAGACAAAAGCATATCTTTATTCCCAATATGTGAAAGTTCGTGAGCTATCACTCCTTGTAGCTCTGTCTTATCTAGACGATTTAAAAGTCCTTGAGTTACAGCAATCACTGCGTGTTTTTTATCTCTTCCAGTCGCGAAAGCATTAGGCTGGTATTCTGGGATAAGATATATTTTAGGAATAGGCAAACCCGCAGTAATGCAAAGATTTTCAACGATGTGATAGATTTCAGGATTATCTTTATGTTCTATAGGAACAGCTCTAGCTAAAGATAAAACAATCTTATCTGACCACCAATAGCTCGTAAAACTAGTTGCTATGCTTATTGTCGTAGCTATTATCAATATTGCGCTGTTATTAAACGCATAACTAAAAATCCATCCTACAGCTATGATAAAGACCAAAAACCCAGTTATGAGAAACCAGGTTTTTCTAGTGTTAGAATCTGCTTGTGTATATATTGACGCCATAATTAAAACTTGACTGCAACGGGCTCTCTTTCAGCTTCGTTAGCTGTTTGAAACAAATCCATTTGTTTAAACCCTAAAGGTCCTGCTATCATGTTTGCTGGAAAGCTCTCAATCTTGATATTTAAATCTCTCACGTTTGAGTTATAGAATCTTCTAGCTGCCTGTATCTTATCTTCTGTATCTGTTAATTCTCTTTGCAACTCTAGAAAGTTTTGTGAAGCTTTCAAATCAGGATAATTTTCAGAAACAGCGAACAAGCTTTTTAAAGTTTCCGAAAGCATGTTTTCAGCTTCGGCTTTATTCTTCGTTCCTTCTGCTGACATTGCTGAAGCGCGAGCCTGAGTTACTTTTTCGAACAACTCTCTTTCATGAGTTGCATATCCTTTTACTGTTTCAACTAAATTAGGTATCAAGTCATACCTTCTCTTTAGTTGAACATCTATATCTGCCCATGCCTCTTTTGACCTGTTTTTTAATACTACTAAGCCGTTAAATACAGCTACCACCCATAAGATGACAGCTATGACTACGACTAATATTATATACGTTATTTCCATATATTTTTATTTTAATTAATATTATTTTTGTGAATTATCGATTAAAGAATTCAAGAATGGATGTTGCACTACGAATTTATAGTTTAAAAGCTTTAAAATCGTAAAGAAGTCAGATAGCTCTTCTCTAAAAGTTTCTGGCCCGGCAAACACCTCCCAAAGCTCTGTTGCTAAATTCTTTGTGTAATGATGAAGTATCTCATAATCTGATTTTCTCTTCAAGTAGTTTACGATCTGTTTAAACTCTCCTCTATCTAGCCAAACACCTTCACACATTTTACAGAAATCAATTTTTGTCTTAGAGCCATCGTACTTTATCTCTCTTAATCCAGCCCTACATACAGGACAATGTTTTCTACTGTAATTGACTTCGAAACTTCCTTTATCTCGCCATAAATCAACGTCCGCCCAATTTAATTGTTCATCCTTATCATCTTTAGCTAATCTCAATTCGTCTTTATCAAACCAAATACCCAAACATTTAGGACAGTAATCTGCCTCTACATTATGAAATAGAACCTTTTCTAATTTTTCGTTATCATTAGGACACTTCATATATATTAATATTAACTAAAAAGTTGTCAGAATACAAGAAAAAGCCCGTGTTTTACACAGGGCTTGTATGTAGATATATATATTGAGGCCTATCCTGAAGTTTTCTTAATTAATATCTGTAATAATTTTTTAGCTTGAAAGGTTGCGTCTTCTTTAGTTTGACTATCTGTAAACTTTTTCCACTGACTAAATATTTCCTCATTATTCAATCCCCTCACAGCTGTTTCCAAAGAAAGTCTCGTATCAAAATCAATATCTTGATTTGATAATAAAATTTTCTCTGTAAACATATTTCTAAAATCTAAAATCTTTTTATTTATTTGATTCTGTTGATAAATCTGATTGTTACTAACAAGCGTAGAAATCAAAAGTCCGTTTAAGGCCAGAGAAAAGAAGGCAAAGATACAAACTAGGGATATAAAAAATGTTTTTTTGTCCATGTTGAACGATTTATAAAATTAAAAAATACTTAAGTTTTTTTGTTACGACCTTTATTATAAATTACTACGATTAAAAAACCAATTAAAATTACTATAACCAAAAGCGAAACACCAATTATCACTTGCCAATTTAACCATTGCGCAAAAGAATTTATAGGTTTTAATTCAATGTCTATTACAATATTGTTATCCTCTCTTACAGAAAACGGATCTCCTTTGTAATCAACATAATTTGTGGCCATTGCTGTTAGATAATACATACCCTGAGGGACAAGGAAGGAATACTTTCCTGTAACGCCGGTAATAATCGGATTCTTTTGCATAAACTTTTCGGCAGACCAGAGTTCATAATTTCCAGTATCAGGGTTTAACCAGAAAATAGAAACCTTAGCATTTTCTATACGCGCTTGCATTCCTGAAATATTTCGATAAACATATCCCTCTGGATCAATTAATGCTATAAGATGTGTTTCTGTAGGAATTAAAGCTTTATCCTTATACTCTACAATAGTAGTAATCTCATATTCCCCATCGGTTACGGGAGCATTAATGTCTGCTGTAAAGATGCCTGGTTCTGTTTCAACATATGCAAACTTTTGTATTAGAAGTCCACTCGTTTCAGAACTTTGTGGTTTAACTTGTATAGGAGTTGCTAATGATAAAGCTGCACCAAATAGTTTTTCAAATCCATTTTCAGATACAGATACTCCGTTTGTATTCTTTACGAGTATAAGTCCGGTTACGTTGCTAGCTGGATTGTCTGGTTTTATCACTAATTGCATGGGCTTTCCTGCGATTGTAGTAATCTTTTGTTCAACAACACCTTTATCGTCTACGGTGATAGAAGAACTAAAATCTATTAATCCTTCACTTGTGTTTGCAAAAACCACATCGGTCGGTATTCTTGCAAGAGCTTCTGCACTTAATTCTGACAAAGGAACTCCCAAAGTATTTGAAGAGCCTAGATTATTAGACTGTAAACTATCTGGAGAGAGAATAGTTTGAGTTAATCCTGGGACATATAGTTCTGTTTGAGCTAACTTTTGAAAATCTCCTGTTGTATTTGCATCAACACCTAAAGCATTCAGTGTATTTTCAAGTTGAGGCAATTTATCAGCAAAGAATTCTAAATCTGTTTCAAGAGAAGCTAAAGGAAAACCATTTAGTGGATTTACGGTAATAATTTGTAAATCTTGTAATGCAGTTGGTGTTTCTGCTGGCACCGATTCTGTTATTGGTGGATATTGTATTTGTGGTTGCTGTGTAGGATTGAACAAATTAACCAAGTTCTGTACTTGTTGTTCAATAATATTCGGCTGTTGATTAGTTTGTTCAGTAGCACTTTGGTTTTCAGTTGTTTGGGGCTGTTCAGCTGATGGGGTTGTGGTTGTAGAAGGAGTTGTGGTTGTGGTTGTATCTCCAGAAGAAGTGTTTGGCGTTCCAGAAGATGAGGCACCCTGAGATCCGGCTTGAGAGCTACTCCTTATTAACGTAAAGTCATCTGTTCCTGAATTACCAGCGCTATCTGTAACAGTAAGACGGATTACATACGTTCCAACCTGTGAAACCGATATTGTTGTCTCTGCGGAATTGGCTACGCTAAAGTTGACCGTGCCTGTACCCGAGACTGCTGACCATTGATAAGTCGCGATACCGGATCCAGAATCAGTTGCTAATCCTATTTGCGTGAATAAGGCATCTTGAGATTGATCCGCTCCCGCATTAACAACAGGCGCCACCGTATCTATTTTAATAGTCTGACTTTTAGTTGTTTCCTGATTACTTAGGGAATCTGTAGAATAGTATCTAAAATATGAAGTTCCGGAAGTCGAAACAACAACACCGGTTACGTATGGAGTTATTGGAGTACAAGTGTCTGTGGTGTCAGTACAATATAATGTAGCAAGACATCCGACTCCACTGCCATCTGCGCAAAGAAGAGTTGTTGTAACATTACTGTTACTCCATGATCCAAAGGTATAGCTACCTGCATCAACTGCTGTAACTGGAACCGTCGAATCTATCTGCATTGTGACTGCTGTATTACTGCCTGCCGTATCTTTATTCCCCGTCATACTTTCACAAGAAACATATATTGTTTTTGCCGCCGAATCTGTCAAAGTTCCCATCTGACAAGAAATCGAAGTTGTTCCATCTCCTGTGCAATTAGTTTGAGCATTAGAAACCATTTCGTCGTAGGAATAATCATTGGTACTACTTGCGTAGCAATCACCAGTCTCGCTCAACGTTAACGCTATCAAAGGCGTTGTATCTGAAGTCACATACGGAGCAGAACTATCACCACCCACGCTACTTATCGTCTGAGTTGGAGGAGAAGCATTTGCTATTGTCACCCCACTAACTGATAAATCTCTATCGATCACGTTTCCACTAGCATCTTGTGTCTGAATTTGGAAAGTACCCGTTACACCCCCACTCGATGGATTTCCAATATTAGAAACAGAAAGAACGATGGAACCTTGCGATATGGTATTTAAGCTCTGGTCTGCATCAACAGTGGACGTAGCGATTGATGGAAGGCCTAAAAGATCAAGGGCTAAGTTTGCTCCATCACTGTTACGTATAGGTTGAGGAGAAGCTGACATGTTTGGATAGCCTGTAGATGGATCTGTGCGGGATGAAGTATTTAAACTATACAATTCTGCACCAGCAGCTACGGCATTAGTAGGACCCCATATGTATAGTGGGATTGTATAATCTAAAGGATTAGTTGTAACTCCGTGCGTGTTATCGTGACCGCCGTGGTCAGCGGTAATAATTACTGCAGTGGTACCAGTGAGAGAAGGAGTATTGGCAATTAAATCTAAAATTTCGCCGACATATCCGTCTTCAGTCGTAATACAGGCCTGATACGCTGCACTGCCCCAGCCACTAGCATGTCCACAAGTATCTGTATCAGCAAAGTGAATAAGTACATAATTGAAAGGATTAGCTGCCATATCGGTTTTAAATTGGCTAAGCACTGTGGAACTAGCAACATCTCCTCCATAGTTTGTATCTATCTTATTCTTTCCATTATCTGCTCCGGTAATATCTGATGCACCGTTAGTTGCATTCCAAGAAATTGGAAAAAGTCCTCCTCCTGCAGTAGTTCCTAATTTAGATTTAGTAACATACAAACCAGTACGTAACCCGTTATCATGAACAACGTCGTAAACGCTTGGGACATATGAACCATGCACCGTCTCGAATGTTCCTGACGAATATCCGTTTTCGGTCCAGCTGTGCCCAAAATTCTGACTGCCAACGCCACCTACTCCGTACATACCACGACCAGTAAGTATACCTGCATGGCTTGGAGAAGTAACGGCCACATCGTAATCAGTACGACAGTTATTCGTATACACTCCATTTTGCTGTATGAGTAAAAAATGAGGTGCACCACTTGCGTTGATTTGATTTTGTAAATAGCTTCCTCCGAGACCGTCCATACTAATTTCGATGACGTGTTGAACGCGAGCCGGACGTGTGAGAATAATAGTATCATTTCCTGAAGTAGAAGCTGTAAGAATTCCTCCAAGACCAGAAACAACGGTTCCCGCTGAGGTTCCTCCAGAATTAAGCGTGAAGCCAGTTGGAAATTTTATTGATATCTTTCCATTAGCCGGCAATTCATCTGGAATAGTAAACGAGACCGTTACGTTACCACTTGCACTTGCGTCGAGAGAAGCTGGAGTGACCGAGGTAGAAGTAAGTGCCCTCAACGGTGACGCAATCGTAACCGCTGGAACGCCAGAATACGTATCAATAGCCACAGACCCTGATGTTTGTGTTTGTATAGTAAAGGTTCCTGTTGCTCCGAGAGCAATCGGGTTTCTAACATTTGAGAATGTAAGAGTTAAATCTCCCTCTTCACTACTACCTCCGCTACGCGTCACAGTTAAAACATTTGCACCAGCAGTAGAATAAGTTAAAGTTCCTCCGATTGTGTCAGAAGTTGCAGCAGTTACACTGCTAGCGTTGAAAGTAAATCCCGGAGGAAATGTGACAACTATTTTACCGTCGGAAGGAAGAGCACTCGTTGTTCTAAAGAAAACTTCAACATTACCAGACGCTCCAGCGATTAAAGATGCTGGCGTTACAGAAGAAGTTAAGGTCGGCGTTACAGCGTTAGAAGCCGAAGAAGCCGAGCCCGTACCGATTGCGTTAGTAGCTGTAACCGTGAATGTGTATTCTGTACCATTCGATAAACCAGAAACAGTTACCGGAGAAGAAGCTCCTGTGCCTGTAATACCCCCTGGGCTTGAAGTGACCGTGTATCCAGTGATTGCTGAACCGCCGTTAGACACTGGAGCAGAAAATGCTACCGAGGCGGTAGTGTTCCCCGCTGTAGCTGTACCGATAGTTGGAGCACCGGGAGCTGTAGGAGCAGTAAGATCTTGAAGCATCACAGCATTGGAATACAGATAAGTTCCCGCTGACCCAGGTGTTATGGTAACAATAAAATCACCGTCTGCGCCGGTTTGAATACTCGTCCATGCGGCAACGTAACCAGTAGTAGTATTATACCCCGTACAATATTCTGTTGTATCATTCGTTGCAGAAGTCGTTGTTATACTAGTTCCAGAAGAAGAAATATTACTAAAAGACGTAGCATCAGAAATGATAAATTTTGATACTCTGGCGGTATAAGCGGCGTTATCTCTATTACTAAATACTACAACCTTGTATGTTTTAGCCGGAACTAAACCCGTAAAGGTTAAAACTGTATTACCTGTGACATAAGAGATAACGCCAACAGCATTCACTTTTCCATTAAAATAATTGTAGCCATCTGTACCAGAAGCAGAAATAGCTCCGCTAGTTGTGGTAGCACTAGTGTCACCAGTTACAGTTAAATAAGAAGCTAAGGTTGCTCCAGTATCGTAATTAACTAGATACCCAGCTGGAGTAGCTCCTGTTATTGATGAATAATCAGTAACATTACCATCAGTAGTTGCAGCTAAATCGTTGTAAGCAGTCCAACCAGTAAGTGATGTCGGCGTTACAGCGTTCGAAGCCGAAGAAGCTGAGCCCGTACCGATTGCGTTAGTAGCTGTAACCGTGAATGTGTATTCTACATCGTTTGTTAAACCAGTAATAGTCATTGGAGAAGAAGAACCCGTGGCGGTAATACTTCCAGGACTTGAGGTAGCCGTATAGCTAGTGATCGTTGAACCACCGTCTGATGCTGGAGCAGAAAATGCTACCGAAACAGATGCGTCCCCTGCTGTAGCGGTACCGATAGTTGGAGCACCCGGAGCAGAAGCTGATTTAAAAACTGCTATAACCGCACAAGCTTGATCCGTTGCATTGGTTCCGCCGGTCCAGCTCGCCGTAGTTTCTTGCGCTCCTGTTGAACTAAGAACTTTTGTCGCAACTCCAAGACCAGCCGTACCACTAGCGCCATCAAAATATTGCTCTGTAAAACTATTTGTCCACGATCTATTTGGTGAGTTTTGTCCCGAGTCTATACCAAACATAGCAACAGCAAGCTCAACTGCTTGTGCAGTCGTACCGGTGGTTCCTGTCGACTGAGATGCGACTGCAACCTCTACTGAATTTGCATTTGCCGTAACGTCTAATATTGATACTCCGTTGTATTCTCCTACCCAAGTAGTTGATTCTTCGGAGTTCACGTAACTCCACGTAATTGCCGTTTCTCCACCGGTAGCAACTTTGTAAGCCATCGCTGCTGAAACGCTTACAGTGCCATAATATGCATTTATCAATGTAAAACCAGTAGGGATTGTGTATGTACCCGATATTTTATCAGTAGCAACTCCTGCGATAAGTAAATTGCCCGCTGTGGCCGGAGTAGAAAGGGTTGCCGTAATACTGGTAGCTGGAGAAGAATATGTATGCGTAGTTGTCGCTTGTTGTATTTTGGTTATAGACGAAGGTGTCACTGCATTTGAAGCCGAGGAGGCTGAACCAGTACCGATTGCGTTGGTGGCTGTAACCGTGAATGTGTATTCTGTACCATTCGTTAAACCAATAACAGTTAACGGAGAAGAAGAACCCGTAGCGGTAATACTTCCAGGACTTGAGGTAGCTGTGTAGCTAGTAATTGCTGAACCACCATTAGAACCTGGTGCTGAAAATGCTACCGAGGCAGTAGTATTTCCCGCAGTAGCTGTACCGATGGTTGGGGCGCCAGGAGCTGTAGCAGATCCATTCTCGAAAGTATTGAACGTACCATTCATCGACTTGTATTGAGCAGCGATCCAGTTAGCACTCCTAATTGTAGTTGAAACTCTTATCTCATCTTCTTTACCATTAAAGAAATCGCTTGGAGTAGCCGTATCTATTTCCTGACCGGCGTATAAGATATCTGTAGCAGCGACAGAAGGAGACCAAGCAGCAGTAGTTCCTACACTTGCACCATCTTGATAAATTGTACTACTAGTCCCAGCATCGGTGACTAAGGCGAAATAGTGCCAACCACCGGTTGCAATTGGCGTGCTACTTTCTACCACCATTGTGGCAGCGTTGTAAAAACCAACGTTCCCATTTATATCGATTCTTATAATATCTGTGTTCCCTCCGTCAACGGTATTAAAAGCGAATAAAGTATTTTCATAGGTACCCTGAAGAGCCCAAGTATCTCCATTTATCCACATTTCTACTGTTCTATCACCTATCGCGCCCAAGGCTCCAAAATTGACATAATCGTTAGTACCATCTAAATCTAAAGCTTTTGACATTTTCCCGTCAACGCTAGCTCCAGTCAACATTGTGCCGTTGCTCGTGCCATCTTTATTAGTTGAAGTGCTATCTTGCATCTGAGGCGCTGCACCAGAAGGATCATTACTCATATGCCAAACTGTTTTGAAATCACTATTCCACGTATCGGTAGCTGACTGACCATCGCTAGCCGATCCATTGCCGTAATACATATGTATGTGATCTATTGCTGAGGAAGCATCGACTTGCGGAACGTTTACCCAAACAATGGCTTCATGACCAGAGTTATCCCATTTTTCAATTTCGTAATACAAGCGTGTTGCGGCGTCAGAATCATAAAATCTAATATCTTGTCCGCTTGATTGCGCTTGAGTAAAATCAAAATTAGAATCATTTAATCTCACAAGTACTGGGAAATTGACTAAATTCTCTGCCTGAGCTGAATTATCAAAAGTAATTGATTGGTTATATGTCCAGCTAGCTAGGCTATCTATACTAATTGTTTTACTGTCTTCGTCTACGGAAATGTTATTATTCCCCGTTTCCAATTCTAAATAGTCAGCAGCTGAAGCAGCTGAAAAGCTATCGAAAGATAATGCTGAGATAGTCAGCGTCTGCCCAGCGGTAAAATCTGAAGTGACATCTATCACTAAAGTTTTATTCGAATCTTCGTAGGTGATGGTTCCTGCTTTTGCCGAGGCTGTACCTCCGAATGTTGCTGCAGTATCAGTTGAATCCCAAATCATGTTAAACGTAGCTGGAATCTTCACTCTAATATCATTGGCAGCTGTGATGGTTGCTGTAGAAGCGTCATCGGCGACAGTAACAGTTGAAATTGCAGTTTTTGCAGCTCCTACAATAAAATATTGATTGGCTGCTGAAGTAATAGTCGGTGCGCTAATAGATATTGTTTTATCATCAGTAGCTTGAGTTGTTCCCGTGTTATACACTTCCAATTCTAAATTATCTGCAGCTGAAGCAGCTGAGAAACTTTTAAAAGACAAATCTGCAATAGTCAGCGTCTGTCCGGCTGTAAAATCTGCTGTGACATCTATCACTAACGTTTTATTCGAATCTTCGTAGGTGATGGTTCCTGCTTTTGCCGAGGCTGTACCTCCGAATGTTGCTGTGGTATCTGCCTCGTCCCAAGTCATATTGAAAGAAGCTGGAATCTTCACTCTAATATCGCTAGTAGCTGTGATAGTTGGAGTGGAATCAGCAATGGTGATTGTTGAAATAGCAGTAGTAGTAGCTCCAACCACAAATGATTGGTTAGCGGCCGAAGAAATAGTAGCAGGATCAGCTGCTGCTTTAAATGTTGCAACTACGGCATACAATTGATCACCCGTGTCAGTAAAAGAATATGTTGTTTCAACTGCGCCAGTGGAGGAAAGCGATTTACTCGCAACGCTAAAACCTTGATTAGCACTATCTACGAATCCAATTTCAGAAAAACTATTACTCCACGCTCTAGCATCAGTACAATTAACCATAGTATCGCAAGCGACAAAAGCTAGTGCGAGTTCGCTATTCTGTGTTGTTGAACTAGTGGTTCCCGAGCTAATAGATGTGTAAGCTGTACCATCTGTATATTTTGTTTCGTTTTCAGCAGAAACATCAAGAACACTACTCGAAGCCATTCCAGAATATTCAGCTGCCCAACACGATACTGCTCTACTAGCACCTTGAGTCCATGTTATAGCTGTCTCCCCTCCAGCAGCAATTTTGTAAGCCATTGCTCCAGACGTACCAGTTCCAACACCACTATGAACTAAAGTAAATCCCGTAGGAACGGTATAACTAGTTGCACTCTTATCTGTTGCTATAATAGTTACAATTAAGTTGCCGGCTGTTACCGCAGATAAAGTGGCTGTACAAGTTGTTGCAGCAGTTGAAGAACCACCTGTTACGCCTTGAACGAGAGTGGGCGGATCAACTACAAAATCAATATCAACGTTTCCAACAATTTTTAAATCGAAAGTGTCTGTGGAAGTCTGCAGTTGAGTCAACAAAACTTTGTAGGTTCCTTCGTGATCGATATTTTCAAAAGTAGCTACTAACGGTCCCTCAGTAGTATTTCCATCCTGATCGGTATAGACAGGATAGACTTCTATTGTAACCGGTTGATCTTGGTTGGTTGGTTTTGCATATACTGTATTATCGTTTACACTTGTTAAAATCTTATTAAACGTAGCTCTTACGTATTGTCCGTCTGTAAAAGAAGACCAAATGCCATCTTGCAATTTTAAAGTATCGTATACATCTTCAACAATATTTTTGTCTGAATCAAGGCGGAATGCTTTTGAGATGAAAATGATTTCGAAAATTTGTTCTGACAAATGAGGGACTGTCCATTCGACATAATCAAGTTTCCCGTTGTCGTTTGTATCATAGGCTTGAAATTGAACATCTTGCTCTCCATTATTCGTCCATTTTATTTTTATCTTGTTTTCTTGACCCACCTTATATATCTCGGGAATATTTGTATAAGCTAAAACATCTACCAAGGGAACTTCAGGGTCCTCGTCTTTTACTAAAACCGTAACCGACTTTCCAGTATCAGTATCTTGTTCTGTAATTTGCGGAGCTTCTGTTTCATAGTCTATTTTTACATATTCATTACTTGCTTTAAATGTATCAACGGCAGTATTTAGCGCCGTATTAATATCATCGATTTCTAATTGAGTCGATGCTATGTTTTCTCTAACAACGATAGCAGAATCAATTACAGATTGTAGTTTATCTTTGTCTACTTGTGTATATTCTCCAGGATTAGTCCCTACGACAGCGCCTTCATATATATCTTGAGCTGAGATGATATCAGCTATTAAAGTACTCTTATCTACTTCCTCATTAGGAACGGGGACATCTGGTATGGTTTCTGGTGTTGGCGTTTCGGGAGTTGTAGTTTCGGGTACAACTTCAGGTGATGCTTCTGGTATTATCTCAGACGATGTTTCAGTCGGAACTTCAGCTGAATCTGAACTTGTTACAGAATCAGGCTCCTCAACTACTTGTTCATCTTCTTTTTTAGCTTGTTTTTCAGATTCTTTATCTTCTTTCTTTTCTTCTAAAGCAATCTCTTGATCTTGTTTTTTTTCTTCTTGTTTATTCGATTGTTGTTCTGCTGGCTGCTCAACAATCTGGCTAGAGAGATCTACGTAATTAGCATCTGGAGTTGAAATAACATCGGGATTATCCGGTTGAGAAACCTCTTCCACTACTTTATCAATTCCATCTTTAACACTGGCAAAGAAAAACTTACCTATACTGTCAAACAAGCTAGCGACGAAAAATTGTTTAGGACGATTTGCTAAAGCAAAACTAGATTTTTGTTTTAAAGATAACTGTGACTCTGGTTTGATTTCAAAAACTTCCTTAGCCTGCTCGGCAGTAATTGTTGTGACTTCAATTTTTCTAGCTGATTTAGGAAGTTTCAATAAATATTTCTCAGAATCAAGTTCGCTACGTTTTATCAATACGGTTCTTTTTACCGGCTCCCCACCGGCCACTATAGCTGTAATTTGCTTTGTAGTACCAAACTTGATTACGACTTCTTGATTTAGTTTTGTTTTCGGAATGAAAAAAGATACGAGAGTAACGAATAGTAATAGAACGGCAAAACCCTGAATTAGCAAAAAAGGTTTTAAAGAAAATGAATACTTAGAATTTTTAAATACGGCCACTTCTTTTTTTGCGTTGTTAGAAAAAAATTCCTGGCAAAGAAGAAGCAACTTTTTAAAGTTATACAAAAAAACATTTTTAGCTACGTAAAAATAGTTTGTAGTGAATTTATTATTTTGATTTTTACGAATCTGTTTTTTCATCAAAAAATATTTATTCTACTGTTGGAAGAATAATCACAGATGCTGCTTCAAACTTTCCGCTTGGTAATAATTTTAAACTAACGTTAATACTGTTTCCAATTTTTAAGTCTTCGAATTTAACTATTTGTTGGGTCGAAGCTTGTTTACCATCAGCAGTTAAAAAAGAATAAACTCTAGCGCTGTCTGGAATTAAAATTATCAAATCTTCTCCTAAGGAATTCAATGTTACATTTGTGCCATCTATTTTTGTTATCCTTCCGTATGCAGTAACGGAAGTAATTATCTTTGAAGAAAGAATGTTCACTGCCTCTGTCGTTACTTTCTGATCACAAACTTTTACCTGGAGAATATTACCTAGGCCATAACCTAAAAAGAATATTAATATACCCGATGTTATTAATATTCCTATTTTTATTTTTTGATCCATATTTTTATATTATTTAGACGTAAAACGTTAAAAACAATTCGTTGCCTTTTCGAATTTATTTAAATTCATTTATTATACCAATATTAATAAATCAAGGGAAGTGAAAAACAACGGGCCCTTTAGGCCCGTTGTAGATTGTACGTATTGGTTTAATAATCCTCTGGCATCATCGAAGGCATGTGGCTATGTTTATCATCCTTTTTCGGTAATTCCGCCACCACAGCTTCTGTGGTTAAAAGCATAGAAGATGCAGATACTGCGTTTTCTAAGGCCGTTCTTACTACTTTTGTTGGATCAACCACACCCGCTTTTATAAGATTCTCGTAAGTCATTGTGTGGGCATTAAAACCAAAATCATCTGTTCCCTCTTTCACCTTTTGCACAACAACTGCTCCGTCAATTCCTGCGTTTTCTGATATCTGTCTAATTGGTTCTTCGATAGCTCTTTTAAGAATACTCACACCTGTTTTTTCATCACCCTCAGCGTTTAAATTTTCTAATACCAATGAGGCTCGTAACAATGCGACTCCACCGCCTGGAACTATTCCTTCTTCGACTGCAGCTCTCGTTGCATGTAACGCGTCTTCTAATTTATGTTGTTTTGCTTTTTGTTCTACCTCAGTGGCGGCCCCAACTTTTATAACCCCTACTCCACCAGATAGTTTTGCTAATCTTTCTTGTAGTTTTTCTTTATCGAATTCTGAAGTAGCTAAACTTACTTGTTTTTTAATTTGATTAATTCTTTCTTCAATTTTTGTTTTGTCTCCTTTGCCCTCAACAATTGTTGTATTCTCTTTTGTTGAAATTATCCTTCTAGCTTTTCCTAACATTTCTAATTCAACGTTTTCCAACTTCATTCCCTTTTCTTCAGAGATTAATTCTGCTCCCGTGACTACAGCGATGTCTTCTAACATCTCTTTCTTTCTATCACCAAATCCAGGAGACTTAATGGCTAAAGCATTAAATATTCCTCTTAATTTATTCAATATCAAAGTTGCTAAAGCATCTCCTTCTACGTCGTCAGCAATTATCACCAGTTCTTTCTTTCCTGTTTTAACTATCTTTTCTAAAATAGGAAGTATTTCTTGGAGTGAAGATATTCTTTTGTCTGTAATTAAAATGTATGGATCTTCTAAAACAGACTCCATCTTTTCAGAATTAGAAACCATGTAATGAGAAATATATCCTCTATCAAATTGAAGTCCTTTTACAATTTCTTTTGAAAGCCCGAATGTTTTTGATTCTTCAACTGTAATTACCCCATCTTTCCCTACTTCTTCCATAACCTCTGCGATTAAATCTCCGACCTCCTTATCTTGTGCTGAAATTGTAGCTACTTGGGAAGTTTCCTCCCTATTACCAATTGGTTTTGACATTTGTCTTAAAGCCTCAACTACCGCATCTTTAGCTTTAATGATTCCTTTTCTCAAAGCCAAAGGGTTGGCCCCCGCGGCTACGTTTTTTAATCCTTCCGTAGCTATTGCCTGACAGAGTAAAACTGCCGAAGTTGTTCCGTCTCCAGCTGTATCATTTGTTTTTGAAGCTACTTCTTTTATGATTTCGGCTCCGATATTTTCGACAACATCATCTAGCTCAATATCTTTTGCGATTGATACTCCGTCGTTTGTAATCGTTGGAGATCCAAATCCAGAACCCAAAACAACATTTCTACCTTTTGGTCCCAATGTTACTTTTACGGCATTAGCCACTTTGTCTAAGCCTGATTTTAACGCTTTTCTAGCGTCTTCACTGTATTTAATTTGTTTTGCCATATATTTATTCAATTACTGCTAATATGTCGTCTTCTTTAGCTATTAAATATTCTTTACCATCTACTTTGATTTCAGCTGGTCCGTATTTAGAAAACAAAACTTTATCTCCTGGTTTTACCGATAAGGGGATTATCTTTCCGTCATCTGTTTTTTTGCCAGAACCAATAGCAATTATTTTACCTTGCTCAGACTTTTCTTTTGTTACTGTGTCTGGTAAAAATATACCAGCTTTTGTCTTTTCTTCCTCTTTAATTGGCTCTATTAATATATGATCTGATAATGGTTTTATGTTCATATTTTTTATTTAATTATTTTATATGGATAATAGTATAACTTATTGGATTTAGCCTCTATTGTCAATACGAAAAACAAAACCGCTTTATTTTCACTCAGCGGTTTTTATCTTTATTTTTCTTCTTGTTCTGCGGGTATAACGTGATAACCGGATTTATCTAATTTTAATCTAGGCTCACGGGCAAGGTTTTCTTTCAACCATTCGTATGCTTCTTTTTCACCAGGGATAACGGGATGCTCTTCTCGTAATAGATCTTCTAATTGGTTAGGATCGTTCTTTTCAACATAGTCGGTCATTGTATGCAAATATTCAGCCCAGTTATCTTCTTTATTTTTTATATCTTCTTCATGTTCCATAATATTCGAAGCTATTTATTACTTAAATTTAATTTAGAGTAATCTATCTTGTATACATACGATCCTGTATTGTCTTCTATCACTAAACCATCTTTCAAAGAAATTATCTTATTGATATTGTTGGAAATAAGACCATTTTCTGTCTTTAGATAATATTCTTCTTTTGTTTTAACATCAAATACAATCAATCCGAAATTAGTTCCTATCAAAAGTTTGCTTTGATCATTAGTATCAAATACCATCGCGTTAACTTTTAATTCTAATGGTCGTCCGAAAGCATCAATTTGGTCATTTGAAAAATTAAAGATTCTGTATACGATGTTTGATCCTTGAAAAATAGTAATCTTTGCTCTCTGATTTGAGCTGTCTATTTGATCAAACGAATAATCAGCTACAAATTCGCCGGATAGATTTCTAGCGAAACCCCTATTCTCTATCCTCACGTATTTAAAGCTTGTGGGATCTATAAAATTAACATCCTGATTTTCAAATCTATTATTTTTCGCAATATATCTTTTTATAGATTCTATTTTTTGCGTTGCGTAAGAATAATTACCGATAAAAATCTCCGACGTATCTTTTCCTAAAATAAATACGTTAGAACAATAATTATTTATGTTAATTGTTTTATCCGTAAGCCCTTTCTTAAAATCTATAATAAAAACTTTTACAGATCCGCAACCCATTTCCGTTTGAGGATTAGAAAAAAGAACTATTTTATCACCAGTAATTGCTCCTTCAAAATTTTCATTAATATTTTTCGGCAAAGATATAATCTTATCGGAATTGTCAGATAAATTGCGAATGATTAAATCTTTTCCATTTGTAAAAACAATATTTTCCTCATCTGCCGCAATAAGTCTTGTTACTAAAATGTTTTTTTGAGAGAAATTAAGTTCTTTAAAGACATCTGTTTTTAAATCGTAAATAGCAATTTTATTAGGCCAGTCCTCAAACACTAATCTTTGAGCCTGGTTGTCTCTGTAGATATGAGCTTGTGATCCGGCAAATTTAGTGGATGAAATGTCATCTTTAGCTCTATCTAAATATGATAATTTATATCCATTTTCGTAATCGTTATTGATAAAATATATTCTATCACCAAGATATGTAAAATTCCTATAATTAATACCATCTCTGGCAAATAATTCCTCCCACTTTTCTGTGATAGGGTTATATTCTACGATTTTATCTCCGGAAAGATTTCCCGTTGTTGAAACATTAGCAATTGCTTTTTCACCGAAAGCATCCAAGCCACCCGTGATATCAACGCGGTTATCCGTACTACCGAAATCTTTTGGTCCCCACTCTTTCCATGTGCCCAATGTTTTATCTATTCTTACTATCCCTCCAGGATTATTTGCGTTAGCAGTTATAACTGCCCACACGTAATCTTTATCAACCACTATATCGTTAATTTCTAAGTCGAAACCAGGCTTGCTATTCAAATTAAGGAAGGTTCGAGATTTAGTGTCGAACCGACTTAACCCATCGAATGTGGCTATCCAGATATAGTCTGAATATGGGTCATCATATATTTTGATATTTCCGTTACTAGGTAGGCCATCACGATTATCATAAATTTTTCTTTCTTCTGTTTTTGGCTTTATCCATTCAAAGCCACCCTGGTACAAGCTAAAGAAAAAATCGTCACCTTTCTTCAAAAAAGAATATGGAGAATTATTTAAACCTTTTATCCCGCTCAAAACTAACTCCCAAGTATCTTTTTGAAGATCATATTTTATTATCGCTCCACTGAAACTGAGCCATAATATATTTTTATCGATTGGATCAAAATAAACATTTGCCGGAGCAGAAAAGAAAGGGAAATCCTTAACAACTTCTAGCGGCACATTTTCTCCTTTAGCTTGGTTACTTTCAATTTTTTCTTTATCTCCCCCCTGATTTATTACGATAAAAATTGTAGATCCAATAATACCTAGCACTATCAAAACAGATAAAATTATAAACACTAAAAGTCTTTTGCTAACCTTTTTATCTGGTTGCTTCGGTATATTTTCTGTAATAACCGGCTGAATTAAATTTTCTTTTTCGAATTTAATTTCTTCCATAGATTAATATATTTACTTATTCATACATTATACAAAATATAGAAAGGAATAAAAAGACAAGCTAAAACCCGACTTCTATCGGGTTTTTATGCTTTCAAATATTTTCCAGTATGGCTCTTTTTGTTCTTCGCAATTTCGCTTGGAGTACCTTCGGCCACTATTGTTCCTCCTCCGTCCCCACCCTCTGGTCCTAAATCAATAATATGATCTGCACAGGATATGAAATCTGTATTGTGTTCAATTGTTAAAACTGTATTTCCTTTAGCCACTAGATCTTTTAATACGGCGATAAGTTTTTTAATATCATCAAAGTGTAACCCTGTTGTAGGCTCGTCTAGAATGTATAAAGTTTTACCAGTTCCTTTTCTTGATAATTCTGTGGCTAATTTTACTCTTTGAGCTTCTCCGCCAGAAAGCGAAGTAGCGGATTGTCCAACCTCTACGTACGAAAGGCCGACTTCTTTTAATGTTCTCAATTTGTCATAAAGACCTGGAATGTTTTTAAAGAATTCCATTCCCTCCTCTACAGTCATATCCAAAACGTCTGCAATGTTTTTATCCTTATACAAAATCTCTAAAACTTCTCTGTTGTATCTTTTTCCGTGACACTCTTCACATTCTACGTAAATATCTGGAAGAAAATACATTTCTACCTTTTTTTGACCTTGGCCCTCACAAGCTTCACATCTTCCACCCTTTACGTTAAAACTAAATCTTCCAGCTGAATATCCACGTACTCTAGCTTCTTTTGTTTTTGTGAATATATCTCTAATATATGAAAAGGCTCCTGTGTATGTTGCAGGATTTGATCTTGGGGTTCTTCCTATAGGAGATTGATCAACTAAAACCACTTTGTTTAAGTTTTCAATTCCCAATATCTCTTTGTGTTTTCCAGGTTCGTCTTTGGCTCTGTAAAATTTCTTTAAAAGAGATCTAGCTAAAATATCATTTACCAAAGAAGATTTTCCAGATCCCGAAACTCCAGTAACGCACACAAACTTTCCTAAAGGAATAGTTACGTCCACATTTTTTAAATTGTGTTCTTCTGCTCCTTTTATCTCTAGATACTTTTGATCTTTAGGATTTACTTTCTTTTCCTTTTTAGGTTTATCAATTTCAACTTTTCTTTTACCAGAAAGATATTCTCCAGTTAAGGTGTGAGATTTTAATATCTCTTTAGGGGTTCCTTCAAACATTACCTTGCCTCCGTGCTTTCCAGCTCCAGGACCAATATCGACAATCCAATCAGAAGCCATCATAGTTTGAGGATCGTGTTCTACTACAACAACTGTGTTTCCTAATTCCTTTAACCTAATTAACGTATCTATTAATCTATGCTGATCTCTTGCGTGTAATCCAATCGATGGTTCGTCTAAGATGTATAGCACGCCAGATAGCTTTGAACCTATCTGTGTAGCTAACCTTATCCTCTGTTCTTCTCCACCAGCTAATGTGCCAGCTTTTCTAGCTAAAGTTAGATACGACAAACCAACATCAATTAAAAATTGAATTCTGTCTTTGATTTCTTTAATAATCGGATTGGCGATTTTAAGATCATTTGCACTTAATTTATCCGGTAATTTTTCAAAAAAATCTTTTACTTTTTCTACAGATAAATCAACTATCTTATCAATAGAAATATCTCCCAAGGTTACTGCTAAAACTTCTGGTTTTAGTCTTTTGCCTTTGCACGTAGGACATAGCTTAATTACCATATATTGCTCTATCTCTTGTCGTGTCCAATCCGAATCTGTTTCATGATATCTTCTTTCTAGGTTTGCAATCACTCCTTCAAAATCACCGTCACCTTTTAAGATAATATCTATTACCTTTTTAGGTAAATCTTTTACTTCTTCATCCAAAGAGAAGTTATACTTCTCAGCGAGTCCTTGCATTAAAGAATAGTAATATCCTTGCCTTCCTACCTTATGCGAAGCTCTTGACCATGGCCATATGGCTCCTTCTGATAAAGTTAATCTTTTGTTAGGAATTACTAATTCAGGATCAACTTCAAGTTTTTCACCTAAACCCGTACAATCAGGACAAGCTCCATACGGATTATTAAAAGAAAATATTCTTGGCTCTAATTCTGACATAGAGATTCCGCAATCTTCACAAGCAAAATGTTCTGAAAATGTTATATCTCCTTCTTTTAAATCTTTGCTATTTGTTTTTTTGTTTACAATAACAATTCCTTTTCCAAGCCTTAAAGCAATCTCTAAAGAATCTACCAATCTTGATTTATCCAAATCTTTATCCAACACAAGTCTATCAACAACAACTTCGATGTCGTGTTTTTTTTGTTTATCCATTGGCTTTTCTAAAGCTTCTTCTATCAAAAAAACCAATCCATCGATTCTTACTCTTACGAATCCTCCTCTTTGTATTTCTTCTAGCACAGCATGGTGTTCTCCTTTTTTAGAACGAATCACTGGGCCTAAGATTGTAATCTCTGAATTCTTTGTAAACTTTAAAACTTGATCTACTATTTGATCTACCGTCTGCCTTGAAATTAGCTTTCCGCAATTAGGACAATGTGGTTTTCCTATCCTTGCATACAAAAGACGGAGATAGTCATATATCTCTGTAATTGTTCCCACGGTTGATCTTGGGTTATGAGTTGATTTTCTTTGATCGATTGAAATTGCTGGAGAGATTCCTTCAATCTTATCCACATCCGGTTTATCCATCACTCCCAAAAACTGTCTAGCGTAAGCTGACAAAGATTCTACATATCTTCTTTGACCCTCTGCATACAAAGTATCAAAAGCTAAAGAACTCTTTCCTGAACCAGATAATCCAGTGATAACCACTAGTTTATTCTTTGGAATATCTAGATCAATATTCTTTAGATTATGCACTCTTGCCCCTCTAATTTTTATGAAATCATCCTGCATAGATTGTAATAAGTGGTTAATTATACAACTTTCTTTTAGTGTGTGCAAGAGGTGCATACAAAAACAGCCTAGTCTGACTAGGCTGTTTTAATTATCGCTATTTAGATTTTAACAACAATTTTATAGCATCCATCAAAGACGAAAGTTGTCTTCGTATATCATTTAAAACTAATCTACTATTGATACTAATATCATTGCTTATTGATTGATCGTAGATAAGACCATCTTCGCTATACATAGTCAGCCATAACTTATACGTTCCAGAAAGATTTGAAGGTATTGTCACAGAATACGATCTTTGTGCTCCGGAAATTCCTTTTGCTAAATCTGTTGTTAAATGGCTACCAACGTTAGATTGCAGAGCAAGAGCGAACATTGCGCCCGAAGGTATATTAGTAGTGTTCCACATCACGATTACCTGTTGACCTGCTATAAATGAACCAGATGTTGGATATGTTAAAGTCACTTTAGGCCCAGTATCGGAAACAGTAAATTCTTTACTCAATGCATATTCAGTAAGATCATCAGTTTTTATTGTTATTTTGTAATTAGTACCCACGCTTAGAGACGTTGGAACAATCCACGTAAAGGAACCCGTGTTACTAATTCCTGTAGCTATATCCTGAACAAAATTAGGTGCTGAAATACTAATGTCTATAGACGTAGTTCTTTTATTGGTTGACCATGTAATATTATATGTACTTCCCTTAACTAATCTACTTCCTGCAGCAGGAAAGGTAACTATATCCTGTAATTGAATAGGGGACGCAGTGACATCAAAATATTGATCACTCATATCCTCTACTCCACTAAAGCCTACCACCAATTTGTATTTTCCAACTTCTAATGTCGAAGGCAATGTAAAAGTATATGTGCCTAAAAAAGCACTCACTTGTGAAGCCAACGCACTTCTTACGTTTGAGCTATACACCAAATTAATATCTACTTTATCCAATCCCGTAGATTTCCATGTTACTGTATATGATTGCCCTGCTTGAAGTGTCCCCCCTTCGTTAGGAGATAGGATGGTTATTGATGATTCATTAACTGGCTTGCATTTGTACAAAATATTCACTTTAGCTCTTGTTAATGAACCAAAATATCCAGTTGGACGAATTCCGTATTTTTTTTGTAATTTGATAAGAGCGAAAGCTGTTCCTTCGTTGTAGGTGTTTCCAGTATCTGGTTCATAGGAAAATCCTTGTTTGTCTAAAACGGTGTGCAAGACTCCTACGTCGGCATTACCTGAATCCGTAAATCCTAAGTTTTTAGTAAATCTGTAGCACCACTCTTGATTTTGACCTTGCTGATTTTGTAGCACCTTCGTTTGCGTCGTTAGTTGAGTAATTAAATCCTGTAAACAAGTGGCTCTTTCATTAGTACTATAATTCGATCCACCGACAACAGATAAACAATCGGCTCCGGTTGTCGCTTTGGCGACATAAACGTTTGTAGCACCAAAACCAAAAATCGCTGTCGCCAGAACAGCTGTGATTAAAAGGTATTTTATTTTCATATTTATATCTTCAATTTTACTAATAATATTTAAATTATTTAATTATACTCCCCCCGTAAGTTTATACAACGACCCGTACTGTACATACAAAAAGACCCTTTTGGGGGTCTATGCAGCTGTCAGTCAGCTACCTTGGGAAGAGCACTAATGTATTCTACGACTTGACCTACGGTCTTGAGTTTGTCAGAGATGTTATCTGGTATATTGATATCGAATTCTTCTTCGAGCTCCATCACCAATTCGGTGACGTCTAGAGAATCTGCACCGAGATCCTCAACAAATCTATACTCAAGCGCAATCTCGATCGAAACCATGCCGAAATGATCGGCAAAAACTCCTATCACACGATCTCGAACATCGCTCATAGCCTTCCTCCACTTTCAGGGATCAACAAAGTCAAAGGGCAACAGAATGTATGG
>Ga0247841_10004302_pt1 | contig 24726 bp, 22 predicted proteins | sample LaCruzMarch2015__2_FD_192410 | JGI IMG/M metagenome (GOLD analysis project Ga0247841, IMG submission 192410) | Freshwater microbial communities from meromictic Lake La Cruz, Castile-La Mancha, Spain - LaCruzMarch2015_18m | ecosystem: Environmental > Aquatic > Freshwater > Lake | place: Spain... | reverse complement strand
AGTGCGCCCAGACGCACACTAAACGACCGGAAAGTAAATTCCGGTTAATATAAGTGAAGCTTGCTGTAATCAAGATGGTGGGCTGTAATGAACTGAATCAGAAAGGAATGAAACGAGCTGTCATAGATAAACAGAAGCCTCACGGAAAACCAGGAAGAGACAATGACAGTTACAGAATTGATCCATCGGCAGGAGCTAACAGGAGCATCTGCCAAACCGCCCTGCGGTGCTTCCCGACAATGCGGGAGGTGTTGAGCGGACAGGGAAAAGGAGTGGTGAAAGAAACGCTTCAGGTGTTTTTATAAGAGCTGAACGAAAGTGAACGGCCGATGAGGTACCGAAATTAAGGTAAACAGCGACAAAAACCCGGGTTCCTTAGTCTGCCCGGGGACAAGCACAGGGGTAACCTGAGAGATATATTGCCTGTGCTGGCGCTCGGTATAAAGGCAGCAGGACTTATAAAAGGGCTTGGTTACGGAACTGGGGAAGCCGACTGATGATGTTAATCGAAACGGCACAAGCGGAGACACCGTTAGGCCAAAAGTAGAGAAGCATCAGCCGGTGGCGGATGAAGCCGTAGTAGTGAAGAAGTAACCGTAATGGTTATGGAGCGAAGGGCTTCACTTGACAGTCAATAACATGTAAAACAACTTAAAAGAGGATGATTTTCGGGTTAGAGACAAAGACACAACCCATAAGCAAAGAGCAGGTATGGGAATCGTGGAAACGCATCAAAAGAGGCGGTGAGGGCGTTGGAGTAGATAACGTCACCATCGCCATGATTGAGAAGAATCCACGGAAATACCTGTACCCTTTATGGAATCGGTTAACCAGTGGCAGTTATTTTCCGCCACCGGTACGAGAAGTAAAGATACCCAAAGGGGATGGCAAAGAACGCAGTTTAGGCATACCAACCATGATAGACCGGGTGGCACAGGATGTAATAAGGGCAGAACTTGAAAAGACAGTCGAGCCTGCGTTTCAACCCAGTTCATTCGGATATCGTCCCGGCAAAAGTCAGCACGATGCCCTTGAGCAATGTGCCCGGAACTGTTGGGAACGTTGGTATGTTGTGGACATTGACATCAAAGGGTTCTTTGACCATATTGACCATGAACTGATGATGCAGATATTGCGCAAGGTCACGGACAAAAGGCACATTCTGTTGTACTGTGAACGATGGTTGAAAACTTCTGTCCAAACGGAAGATGGTAAGCAAAGAGAAAGGATCGAGGGGAGTCCGCAGGGAGGAGTAATCAGCCCGTTATTGTCGAATATTTTTCTACATGAGGTTTTTGATAGTTGGCTCAGTGCCGCACAACCCCATGTTGTTTTTGAAAGATATGCTGATGATATTATCATCCACACACGCAGCATGGAACAATCAGAGTTCATCCTTGATAAAGTTAGGGAGCGATTGAAACAGTACTCATTGGAGTTGAATGAAGAAAAGACGAAAATCGTATACTGCTATCGAACATCCCGATTTTATAAGGAAAGCAAAGATGTACCGGTGTCGTTCGATTTTCTTGGATTTACCTTTAAACCAAGAAAATGTGCCCGTGCAGATGAGCAGCGATTTTGGGGATTTAGACCATCCATAAGTATGAAAAGTCAAAAGCGGATACTTGGTGTGATTAAGAAATTAGCTATACATAAATGGATTACAAAAGACATCCAATTTATAGCCAATGCCTTAGCCCACAAAATCCGTGGATGGATCAACTATTACGGTAAGTTCCGACTTTCTGAAATGCACCCGTTGTTCAGAGCTTTGAATAAACGGATTGCCCGATGGATCAGGAACAAATACAGGTTGAAAACTTATGGACATTCATATGGGCTTATGAAACGAATCATTGCTTCCTATCCAAACACGTTTGTTCATTGGGAATATGGCTTTAGAAGTTAAGTCTGTCAAGAAGAGCCGTATGATGGGAGACTGTCAAGTACGGTTCTGTGAGCGGCTGGGGGTGAAAATCCCCCGGTCTACTCGACTAACCAGAAATGAAAAAGAGTCTTACAATCAGATAAACGATTGTTTGGCCATCATCGAGCAGAAACGGATACTTGTTTTCCAGTAAAAAAGCCTCTATAATTCAATAGAGACTTCGGATATGTATTCTTACTGATAATCATAAGTTATATTTTTTTGTGTCACGTATCATTTCAAACTCATCTTCAATACTCTTATCTATACCTTCTAGATTGGAAAAAGCAAAAAAACTGATTAACCGTTGGGGGTTTCTTTATAAAACCTGCATGATCTGGTATCAGGATGCATTTGAGGTTTCGGATAAAGTAGAATTACTTCTGGTATCTACGAAAGGTATCCCACCGATGATACAGCAATCATCAGAAACTGAGGCCAAAACGGAGAAGCCGGAACTGGTGAGACAAATGATTTCAGCAACTTATACAGGACCCAAAGTTGAATTGACATTCGGGGATTCAACTCTGGAAGAATGGGCAATGTGGCAGTAAAATGAGATTTTACAGAGGTGGAAACTGTTTCCACCTCTGATAAACCCGAATTTTCCACCACTGGATTGATCCATTATAGGTGATGTGTGATAGAAAGTAGAAAAATTTGCTGGAAAATAAACAGCCTGTTATTATCCCTTTTTCAATCCATACCTTAACCTGATCTCCCGCTCCCGACTTTTATCCGAAATATAAACGACCGTTCGGCCATCATCCAACAGAATCGGATACTTGCCAGCCACCGAACCTAATAATAGTTTTGATTTTGGAACCGCAATCTGATGGCTTGACATCTCCATCCTGTTGTCCATTGAGTCGTTTTTGGTCAAATGTCGAAAGTTTCTCATTGCTCCCAATATTTTTGATTTACTCCTTAAAAATACAGGTCATTTAGAGTAACCGGAATGGGACGCGGGCATTCTTATGAACAAAAAACGGTGATAAATATTGTCTGGGTTGAAATGGGCCAGCAATCAAGGAATTTATGACTTGGTTTTTTTAGGATAACGCATTAACACATATTCCATTCGCGATGCATACCTTTTCCTTGTCTCGGTCTCTTGACTTTCATCTGAAATAAATATTGTTGTTTTACCGCCATCAAGGATTATGGGATATTTGCCCATTGTGGAGCCCGTTAAAAGATTTGAATCGGGGTTTTTTTTTCGATTATGTTCCATCATCATCTTGTATTCCGGGGTGTCTTTTTTAATATGTGACATTTTATTACAGAACATAAAATCAATGATATTGGTCCAAAATACTTTTAATTTTTATGCTCTGGATGAATTATTTCAAAAAAAAGAGCGGTATTTGATGCTTTTATGCCTGCCATCGAGTTCCCGAACTACTGCTTGGTCAACCAGCCCATTGGTTTAACCTACATCATTGAACTCTGCTGGGTATCTGACGGTCCCAGAAACATAATTCAATCCCTTTTCCACTAGTTCAATGGCCATAAAATTTTCAAGCGGAACAGTGTATGGTGCCCTGATATTCCAGTTTTTTGCCATCTTAAACCCGAATTTCGGATAATAATCCTTGTGCCCCAGTACGATGGCTGATTTATAACCATTATCTTTTGCCTCTTCCAATCCCGCACGAATTAATTCACCACCAATGCCTTGATTTTGGTATGCTGGCAGCACGGCCATCGGTGCCAATGCCAATGACTGGTGAATTTTCTCATTGTTGGCAATTTGAACCGGGAAAAACAAAATATGTCCAACCAGTTTATCATTGATTTCCGCTACTAAGGATATTGCGTTGACATATTGCTGATTCTTCCTTAAATTTTCAATCAAAATGCCTTCGTTTTCCTGACCAAAGGCCATATCATTGATGTGTTTTATCTGGTAATAATCACGCTCTGATTCAAACCTGACCACTAAATTCATCTTTTGATTTTTGGCATAAGCATTAATCGATATTGTCTCTTGAGTTTGCTGCTGCCAAATATAGAATTTTTATTGTCATATTATTCTGATTTCTGCTATGAAGCAGGGTTTACCGATGGTTGAGATATCAATCTTCTGAAAATTATCCTTCTTGATCAGATTGTAAATGGTTTAAGATGCAATCGATCTCAGACAATTCCAGTAATCCGTTCATTTCCCTTGTAGGCTGCCATTTCTGATTTCAGAAAAATACAGAAGTCCGCAAAAAGTTGACTTATAAAGCCGTTCGGATTTATTATCGTACCTTTGTTTAACAGCATTGATATAAATGCCTTTCCTTTACCTCACCGATTTGTTCTAATTTTAAATCAAATATAAATGGCGGGTTCACAACAAACATTTAACAAGAATGATCAAGAGAAAAAACGATTAAAGAAACGACTGGACAAGCAACAAAAACTCGCAGACCGTAAAGCAAACGCACAAGGCGGTAGTTTCGAGAACATGCTTGCCTATGTTGATGAATATGGGAACATCACAGATACACCGCCTGATCCAGCAAACAGGGGGAAAATCGATGCAGGAAAAATAGAAATCGGCGTTCCAAAAAGAGAAAAGGTTGAGACTCCATCCGTCAGAAATGGCAGTGTTGATTTTTTCAACCCTTCTAAAGGCTTTGGTTTTATTAAAGAGCTCAATACGCAGGAGAAATATTTTGTTCACGTCAACAGTTTGACTGAAGAAATCAAGGAAAACGACAAGGTCACTTTTGAAATCGAACGCGGGTTGAAAGGTATGAATGCCGTTCGTGTGAAGAAAGTATGATTGAACCCGGATATTAAGTCTTCAGGAGCTTCTCTCTTTGAATTCATTACATACACTGTCTGAAAAAATCGGACTTTCCCATTTTATCATCCTTTAGAAAAACATTTTGAAGCCTTTGGTATTCCTGATTTTCTTCATGACGGTTTTGAAGATGAACATTATCAAAGATTAAAAATATATCACGAGATCTGTGGTGGGAAACCTATCAATAAAGACAAATTAAAGGAATCCTTTAAATATTCAAGTGATAAACATACTTGTCAACATTAAAATCAACCGGATTGGCTGGATCGTTTTGATGTACCTGTGAAAACGCAGAAGGATGATTCTTTTTCTGGTAACCTTTGTTCAGGGTGAAATACAGTATTGCTTCCCAAAAACCGATTTTAATATTTGGGTAAGAACGTTTAAGGATCGATAAGTTGGAATAAAAGTGCCATTTTATCTTGTCATACCCATTCAGTAATTCTTCGGGAGAAATGTTTTCGGGCCTTATGATCACTTTGGAAGCATCGAACCTGTTCCAGTCATCAGTCAGGATTCGTCCCTGTGAACGAAGTTTATTGAAAACAGGTGTTCCCAGATAAGGTGTCATAACGCAAGCCTGAAAGAAACCAACTTTTGAACGTGTAAGAAAATCATGAGCGACATCAAACACTTTGGGAGTGTCGGAATCAAGACCAAAGATGAGCGAAGCCATGGTCATAATACCGTTATCCTGTAATTTTTTTACAGCAAGAATGTTTTCGTCTACGGTTTTTAATGTTTTACGATATTGGTTGATCCCGGACTCTGACATGGATTCGAAGCCGATGAGTAACGCTCTACATCCTGATTTGTAAGCAAGTTTGAGAAGTTCAGAGTCGCTTGCAACTTGTATGGAGGCCTGACCCACCCATATCTTCTTTTGTGGGATCATTTCCCTGAACAACTCCTTCGCATAGCGTTTATCACCCGTGATATTGTCGTCAAGGAAGAAAAGGTTTTTTTCTTTACATGATTCAATATCGGTAATGATATCACGGATGGGCTTGTGCCTTTGGCGGGTTCCAAAAAACCTTGACACAGTGCAAAAATCACAATTGTAAGGACAGCCACGTGTGGTTTCAATGGGTGCAATGGAAAATTTTCCCGAAGAACATTTGACCAGATCCCTTCTGGGTAGGACGTGACTTTGCAAATCAGGTAATCGGTCAAGTTTATAGAATGATTTCAACCGATTGTGTTTGATATCATCTAATACTATATCCCAGAGACCCTCAGCTTCTCCGATTACCACCGCGTTACCAAACCTGATGGCTTCATCAGGCATCGCTGTTGCGTGGATTCCTCCAAATACGACAACTTTACCACGTTTTTTAAATTCACTGGCTATCTGGTAACCCCTTATACAGGTTTGAGTCATAATAGAAATCCCAATGACATCATAATCACCATCAAAATTTACTTTCTCACCGTATACTTCTTCAATAATTTGTACTTCATGTTCAATCGGGGTAAGTGCAGCAATCAGCGAAAGGGTTAGTTGTGGGATATCCATTGAATTCGGACGCTGTTCCTGAACCAAACAAGGTGCTATAAGTAAAATCTTCATTCAAATAATCTTTAAAAACAGCTAAAGCAGTAGCCAATAATAAATTGCAAAGCATAGGAAATATCACAGGATTGGTAGTTTAATGGGAGTAAAATATCCTCTGTAACCTATATTGGTTAAGTCGTTTAATGCTTTTTAATATGACAAAATTAAGCAAATATTAATAAAACCAGTAAACCAGTCATTATCTGGATCAAAACAAAAATCAAAGGAGATAGAATGTAGAAATATTCGCATCAAAAACCGGGAGGTTTGTTAAAAAGTTTGATCTTTACAATAAATTCCCCGAATGTACCAGCTCAAAATAACCATCAACGAAATCACCCCTCCTATTTGGAGAAGACTGTTGGTCAGTGAAAATATCACGCTTTACAAACTCCACCACATCATTCAGGAAACTTTTGGATGGACAAACTCCCATCTTTATTTCTTCGGGGATATAAATTCCAAAATTGGGGATCCTGTAATTTGGGATGATAAAGAAACAACACCTGACGATTTGATCAAAATCCGGGATGTTTTAGTCCCAGAAAATCCAACACTTCTCTACACTTACGACATTGGAGATAATTGGGTTCACACCGTTGCGTTGGAAAAGGTTCTACCAGAAATGAAGACCCAACGGAAGTGTATCGGCGGTGAAAGAAGATGTCCACCGGAAGATTGTGGTGGAATTCCCGGTTATTGTCAAATGTTGGAAACATTGAAACATCCCGGAACCAAGGAATACCGCGAAATGGTAAAATGGTTAGACGGGAAGATTGATCCAGAGTTCATTGATATTCGGATGATCAATGCTCATTTGGGGTTATTGAGTGAGTATATCAGAGAATATGAGGAAGGGGAATGATTAATAACTTCTTATGGAAGAACAAATAAGACTTGCGGCTTTTTTCTGGTTACGAACCCAATGTGAAATTCAGGGAGAGGTCCTGTCAAGACAGATGTTGGTAGATGGATTTGAATTTCAGGGTGAAAGAATAACTTTGGTTGGACCATCAGGAATCTGGAAGCCAAGACAATTCCAGATTAGACCGTTATCCATCACAACTGTTTTGAATGGTCCATACGAAGATAAAATGACACCGGATGGTTTTTTATCATATAAATACCGGGGTACTGATCCGAATCATAGGGATAATGTCGGTTTGAGGTTAGCGATGGAAACGAAGACTCCCTTAATATACTTTGTCAATCTATCGCCGGGAAAATATATGGCAAACTTCCCGGCCTTTATAATTCGGAATAATCCACAGAATCACGAATTCACGGTTGCACTGGATGAACAGAAATATTTGGTGAACACTGAAAGTCTGGTTGAAGAAAGTTCCGATCCATCGGAATATTATAGGAGAAAATATGTTACTACAATGTTCGAAAGACGTGCACATCAGCAATCGTTTCGGTTAAGGGTTTTAGAAGCATATAATACCCAATGTTGTCTTTGTAAAATCAATCATTATGAATTACTGGATGGTGCACACATTATACCTGACAATGAACCCAATGGTGAACCTATCATTCCTAATGGATTAACCTTATGTAAAATTCACCATGCTGCGTTTGATTCAAATATCATAGGAATCTCCCCTGACTATGAAATAAAAGTTCGGGGTGATATTCTTCAGGAAATTGATGGTCCAATGTTAAAGTATGGCATTCAGGAATTAAACAATCATAAGATTATACTACCAACAAAATTTCGGGATTATCCAGACCGGGACAGATTGGAATGGAGATATGAGAGGTTTAGAAAAGCTGGTTAATCCTCAAAACAAACTTTATTACATTATGGACAAAAAAGAAAAATCAGCAATAGAAAGCAGGAAAAGACACAATGTATAGACAAGAAAAAAGTATTTTAACTTATCAAGTTGAAGGACGCTTAAGTGCTTATCTGTCTGACATTGATGATTGCGAAGAATTTTCATTAAATAGTCAAACAAAGTTGACCAAAACAATGAAAATAACAGAGTGTATACATTCCTTGCTTGACCATATTATAGAAAATTGTGTCAAAGAGAACACGGATTTTATTCGCTTAAAAAAAATTACCATTAATATTGAAGAAAGTGATAGGATTAAATATAATTTTAAATGGATCCCATTAAGGAATTCTAAATGTATTTCTGGTGTAGTTGAATTAAATATTTTCGGTTCCAACTTTGATAAATTGAACTACTCAAATTTTAAAGCTGATACAATTCAAAGCATAACAAATCTTATAATAGATTATTTCACTTTGACGTATTCAAAATCGGATACAATTGTTGAAGAAAAGTTGTTTATTATAAAAGTAAAAAAATTTGAAAAAGTAACAAGTGAATTTACAACGCGCTTAAAAACCGAAATTGAAGAATGTTGCGGATCATATTGCAACTATCCGACCTTCATTTATTTAAAACACAAAGACAATGTTGGACACTTTCATCAACATTTTAGCAACTTTAATTTAGAGCTATAAAAGGCACTAGTGATTGATTTTAAGACATATTACAAGCATAATTTTCAGCGAGACCTTTTAAACTTCGTTGGACAAATTCCTATTGAAGGAAACAAGCATTCCGACAGACAGGAATTCAACATTCAATATTTCTTTCTTACCCCCAACTATAAATACCTTGATCTGGTACCAATTGATAGACAAGCACATTTTGCAGTTGCTCTTTTTTGGACTGTTTTAGTTGACCAAGTAGTTTACTCGAAATTTCGACATTCATATCAGGAATTTCGACGCAAAACTATGTATCCAAAGTTTATAGGCAATTGCACGGCCCCCTCTATAATGAGTTCTGAATGTGGACACCATCAACACCCAAGAAAAATTTTGCAGGCTATAAATGACACGATTGATAAAGGTAACAGATTTGACTTTGATCGAGAAATATTTAAGAAAGATGAACGTGAAAATATGAGAGACTTGATTGATTATTTTAAAATTTTGGAACAGTCAAATGAAATAATGAAGGAAGAAATAAAGGGTTATTTTGAAAACCACCATCCAGAAATAGAATGGACGGATTTTTGGCTCAAATGTGAACAGGAATTATGACGAATGAAAATAAAACAACCTTAACATCGGTTTGCTGAATTGTTGGGTGAAGTGCTTCTATGGTATGTTGTGCAGAACCGGAGTGCTATGCTTATATGGAGTATTAGTGATAAAAATCCACCAATATGGCAAGCCGAACACCGATTAAAAGTATTTGCTCTATGCTAAAATAGCATCCCGATAGTTTCTGTACGGGATTTTTTTTCGTCAGTGTAGATGAAAAAACTATTGGATGAGCACGTGAAACAGAAGTCACAAGTTTTAGTTCATCAAGGAGCTATCCCTTCATTTCTTCTTTTTTGAAAGAGAATCACGAATCTCATCAAACAACTTTTCAATTTTCGCAATACTCTTATCAATCTTCTTTAATGTATCTTCCGGGTCTTCTTTGCTTTAAAGTTCCTCTTTTTCTCATCTTTATTGAATTTGATAGAACAAATATTGTAGGAATATTGAGTTGAAATATCGAGAATATTCCTAAACCCGAAACTTACATAAAGGAGTTTCCGGTTAATATCTAAAGTTCACATTTTCAGCTTGATAATTTTTTTCTTGTCCCGATCCGCCCTAATTTTGATGCATGGATCAAGAAAAAGATATCAACCCCCTCGTTGAATCAATAGATTTAATCACAAGAAAAGCTTACAAATCCAAATTCTCCGATACTTTTCAGAAAGCAATAAGTCGTCCTGCACAGAATGTTGCAAGTTATTTGGGGATAACCTCAGAAAGACAATCCATTTGGTTTTCGATTCTGTTTTCCCAATCAATGCATCACGTCAACGTTGATCTGGATGACATCACCACCTTCCTAGGTTGTTCAATTCTATCCGTGGTCAAGTTTCTCCCAGATTTTGATGAATTGGTCAAATTGAAAATTCTAAGGAGGGATAAACAAGAAAAGAGACGCAGGAGGGTTCCTGATAGATTCAGTACACTCCGGTTCTTTGTTCCACAGGATATCGTTGAATCCGTGTTGAAAGGTGAGCCCAACTTACCCAAACGAATGAAACAGAATTTGACGAAATATGAACTGCTGGATATTTTTTCCAATATTCTACGAGAGCGGGATGACGAAATGTTGGTATACCGGGAGTTTTGTGAAGAAGTTGAAAATTTGTTGGATGAAAATAAATCCGTTCCTTTCGTCAGACAATTATTGGGGTTTAAGTTACGCGTTGACGAAACCGCGATACTTCTTCATGTTTGCAGCCAGTTCACCAATTTTGAACCATCGGTAGGTTTGATCCCTCTTGTTAAAACCATTTATAGTAATACTGCAGATCAGCTGGCGTCAAGACGGGACTGGATAAATCGAAAGACAAAGCTTCAAAAACACAATCTGGTTGATCTGGAAAGCGGAAACTTCCAGTCGGACAAGAACATTTGTTTAACTGAACAGGGAAGCAATCTGTTCTTCAAAGAAGATCGGGATTTATTTCTCGGAACGGAAAAGGACAAAGACATCATTTTACACGCTTCCATCATTGAAAAGAATCTGTTTTTCAATGAGAAAGAACGAAAACAATTAGAATTTCTTACGGATCTACTACATCAGGAAAATTATAATTCAGTAGTAAATAGGCTTCTGGATAGCGGCATGAATCCCGGCATAACCATAATGTTCCACGGGCACCCCGGAACTGGCAAGACCGAATCAGTCTTTCAGATTTCTAAGGCCACTGAAAGAAATATAAAACGTGTCGAAATATCAGAGACGAAATCGAAGTGGTACGGCCAATCAGAAAAATTGATCAAACAAGTGTTTGATTCATACTGGAAAATTGTTGACACCAATGAGAATACCCCAATTTTATTATTTAACGAAGCGGATGGAATTTTCGGGACGAGAAAAACAGTTGGAACCGGCTCTGTTGACCAGACGGAGAATGCAATCCAAAATATCTGTCTTGAATCAATGGAGCAATTCCGGGGCATACTTGTAGCAACGACAAACCTGACCAAGAATCTGGATAAAGCGTTTGAACGGCGGTTCCTGTATAAAATTTTCTTTGAAAAACCTGATACCCAAACCAAAGCGTTGATCTGGAAAGATAAAATTCCTACATTACATGAGGAAGAATGTCTTTTATTATCTGGCCGGTATGATCTTTCCGGGGGCCAGATTCAAAATGTGGCAACCAAATTTGTGATGAAACAAATTTTAACCGGAAAAACTGCTTTGCTATCCGAAATCGAAGAATATTGTCAGGAAGAGTTTCTGGATAAGAAATCGGAACGCAGGAGGATTGGGTTTGGGGTCGAGGCTGATTAAATTGGAACAGAATTTTTATCCATCCATTCATTATACAACTTATGGACGCAATCACATTCGTTGCCAACTACCCCACTTACATTGAAACCATAAAAACGGTGACCAAAGTTGAATACCTCCCGATCCTATCGAAAATGGGACAATGTGATCCACATGATCTTGTTGAACCTGATTCATGGTTCCAATCCGAAAATAACGCTCTCGGATTTGTTTTTAAGCTTTTCTTGATCGAAGTGTGGAAATCAGAGTAGAAATCTAACACCTGATTGAATATTTCTATTTTTCCGAGAAGTATATTTCTTGGTAATCTCCTCCGAGTATCCTACTTTTACATTTCCATAACAGAAATATTGATTACTCATTATATGTTTTCCGTTTCATATTAAAGTTCAGAGATTTAATGACATCAAATAGACATCAATGATTATTAATTCAGATATAAATGTCTTGGGCGGATTACCGGATTTCAATCTAATACCACTCTTTTTAGATGAAAGCAGCAAATCATTAAATCTTAAATCTGGTGCCCATTCTTATACATTAATCAAAACCAACAAATCGATAAGAGAATTTGAACGTGTTATTAAAAATAGCATTTTAGTTTTTAGGAACAAGGAGTGTGAAGCCTTGTTAAGGAGTATTCTAACCAAAGAAGCAATATCCCCATCCAGTTTATTGTATTTGTTCTGGCATACATCAACAAATAATGAACTTCTTCATTATCTGAATGAAAAAGTATATTTTCCTGCATTCTATAGTGGCAGAATATCCATCAAACAAAGTGAGGTGGATGCATGCTTGAAAGAACTTCGGGAGAGCGAGCCGCCCCTTCAAAAGTGGTCGGATTCTACGATTGATTCAACGGCATCCAAATACCTGACCCTCTTAAAAAAATTCGGGCTGATGGAAGGTACACGCATCAAGACCATGGTGCATCCCTACCTGAACGATAATATGCTCATGGTTTTCATCTATTGGCTGATGGCTATTGAAACTAAAGCCAACATTTTGGAAAGTTCATGGATGAAATACGGGTTTTTAGAACGGCAAGTGTTTATTGAACGGATCATGCAGAAGAAGTTTATAAAGTTCATTGAGGTGAACTTCTCAGGTGATAAATTGAAAATTGAATCAACAACACCATACAACGAAATATATGACATCCTTACTCGATCCTGAACATGTAATCCTTGAGACCAAGCGGGTAGTTGAATCTGATCGAAGATCGGATATACGGCTTAAAGCTAATGGGGGCAACTCGATCCTGATCGTTTGTGAACCCATAAGAGAACTAGAATACATTCAGGCTATCAATAAACTTATGGCTGATGAATCATACCAGATAATCGACCTGAATAGTCTGTTAAATGAATTTGTTGAATCGAATATGGGTGAGCTGGAAGAAAGTTTCAATTTGTTGAAATCCTCGGTCAACCAAATATTTAAAACCCCATCTGGGGAACAGGGCTCGGATTTTTTCCACCTGATCCTCCAAAGTGTTTCCAAGAGTTTTAATGACAACAAGATACCTGTTTTAATACACACCGGTGCTCTTTATGGAAGTGATATTGAAAATGTTTACATCATGGAAAATGAATTGGTAATGGGTGCTTCCTTGCCCCTTATCATTTTATATCCCGCCACGAAAGAGAATGATAACCTGATGTTTTTAGGAAAAAGACCCGCCTCGAAATATCGGGGTATGATAATAGATTAATCAATCTGAAGAATTATGTTGATAAAGGACATTCTTACAATCGATCTATCAGAAGATATTAAAAACGTCATTGACCTTGAAGACGTTTCTGAAGCCGCCATCCAGTCTGAAATAGAAAATTACATTATTACGGATGGATTGGCAAAAGAGTACTCCGACTTCGTTTCAACCTTTACTAGTAATATCCTTGAGACGGGTGTTTGGATATCAGGATTTTACGGTTCTGGGAAATCATATTTCGGAAAACTATTGGGTTACATGATGAGTAACCGTAAAATCAATGGTACACCTGCAAGAGATCGAATCATGCAAAGGTTCACCGGCATAGAAGATGAGGCTCTGGTGAAAAATTCCATCAATAAGTTGGACTCTCAAAAATGCCGTGTGATATTTTTGGATATCGCCAAACAAGATACTTCCAAGGGACTTTCATTTACCCTTTATCAAAATTTTCTTAAATCTCTTGATTTACCTGAGAACGAATACGGCATTTTCCTTTATGATTTGATGATGAATGAGAAGCAGGGAAATATTTCTGATTTCATTTTTCAACATTTAGAAAAAGATTGGAATGACATTAGACCGAGGCGTATTGAATATGCCAAAGCTGTCAAAAGTATCTTCCTTGCTAAAGGGAATACTGAAAGTGATTTTGAAAACATTCTTACCACTATTCGCAGAGACATGGATCATTTCAGTGCATCAAGGTTTAAGGATGAACTGATTAGTTATACAAAGTTAGTTTACGATGAAAAGCTGATCTTCATATTTGATGAAGCCAGTGAAGCCATCAACCGTAACAAGTTCACATTACTCGATCTTGAAGGTCTAAGCGAGGCTCTTTCAGATTCATCCCTCTCCAGAAAAGCATGGACAATTGCCATCGCTCAGGAAAAGCTCGATGATGTGATTAACAATTCCAATGTCAGTCGTGTCCAGTTAACGAAGGTAACTGACCGGTTCAAGACCAAGATACATTTGGAGGCAACAGAAGTGGATGTGATTATCAGAAACAGGCTGCTGAACAAGACTGATGATGGGATCAAGAAGTTAACAGACAGTTACAATAAAAACTCAGGAAAAATCAGTGACCATGCCAGTTTAAATGGTACAGGTATTTCAAAAACCGACACACTTGATTCATACCTGACGTATTATCCATTTTATAAGTACCAGTTTGATCTTTTACAAAATTTTCTTTTTGGCACGAAAGGATACGCATCCACAAAAGTGGCTGCTCGTGGAATGATTATTACCACATATGATATTCTCAGGCATGAAATCCAACATGGGAAACTTTTCGAAGTAGCTACCGGATGGCAAATTGCAAAGGAGGCTCAGCCACAGCCTCCTGTCAGGCAAGTCAGTAGATATGATAACGCGGAAAGAATCTTGAGAGAAACGGGATCAACAATATCTGGTAGAAGATTGCTGGAAACAATCCATTTTCTTTCAGAAGCTGAGGTTGTGCCCACGACGCTACCAAACATAGTCAAATCTTTCATCCGTGATCAGGAAGATTATCACAAGGTACAACCAGAAATTATCAAAGCTCTTGAAGATTTGATCGACTCCAAGGTTCTTCTTCACACCAACAACACATACCGAATCACTTCAGATATTGAGCAACGATTATTGGATGAAATGAATGGATTCACGGTGCAGACATTCAATAAGAAGAAGAAGGTTGTATCCACATATAAAACATCAGCATTTATTAAAGCACTTGCACGGATTACAGAGAGCGGTCTTCAGTACGAATTCTTTATAGGAACTGATAATGAAGATGAGCTCACCAATCCTCAGATGAAATATCTGAAAATCAAACTTAAAAGTTTGTACAACATCAGTGATGATCGCACAACCGAAATAGATGGATTACGGGTTCAAACCCAAAATGACAAGGATGTTATCTGGATCATTCCAGATAATGCCGCTTTCAAAGAAATTGATAAACTGATTGAGGATATAGAAAAGGTCGGGTACTTGGAGGAAAAGTACAAAAACCCTGCCTCTGGGGAAGGTCAAACGCTTAAAAGTTTTTTAGCTTCACGAGATGAAAAAGAAAACACCCTTCGTGACCTGATCGAGCAATCACTTCAACGAGCGGCAGCCATCTATCTATATAATTTATATCAGTTGGATGCTAACAACTGGCAAACTACGATTCAGGAGCAGCAAAGACAGGTAATTAAAAATGTTTACCACAAACGGCTCGCTTCACAATTGTCCGACAGTATTGCCGCTATTGTGATCAAAGAGACCAACAGCAATCGTCTTCAACAGTTTTATAATGGCAATGATTTTCAATTTTTTGATAAAAACGGGAATTTCATTGGCGATAACCTGAAAGTTGTTGAAGAAATACTCTTCAAAATCAGGAATACATTTGTGGAGGGTACCACCCTTGAAAAAGACCTTGAAAGTCCTCCAACAGGCTTTGTTTTTGGGACAGTCATTTCAACGATGGCGGCATTAATGCGTGCTGGGAAGGTTATGGCAAAGTTTAACGGTAATGAAAAGTTCTCATGGCAGGATAAAGATGCAAGTTTAATTTTTGCTACTGCAAAGGACTTCAGAAAGTCTTCGTTTAAAGCCATTACCAAATCACTGACTGCTGTTCAGAAAAATGAACTGGTTACTTCACTGAAAGATTTTTCAATCGAAGACCGAATAAAATTTAAAATTGACTGGAATACCAATGATTTTGAATTGGTGAATGGAGCAAAAGAACTTGCAAAACACCTCTGTAATAAGGTGGACTTTATGCGATCACAGAATAAAGAATTTGACACCCTATTTGTTGATGCTGAATCGCATAAAGAATTCCTCTCTGGTTTTACGGGAACATTGACGGATGTCAATTATATTGATCGGGCGGAACAATATCTGAAGGATAAAGAAGCCTATGCTTTTGCCGTCCAGTCAATAGATCGTATTGAAAAGTTCATACGAACCAACCTTCCAAAACTCATTGAATGGAAGGAGTTTGTTCATGGGGTAAAGGATGAACTGAAAAAAGCGGCTATCATTAATAAAGTAATAGATCAATTGATTGTTGAGTTTGATGGGCATTTCAAAGAAAATGTCGTGAAAAATTTTGCTTTGATTCAGCAGATTGTCCAGAAGATCAAAGATGAATATTTCAATTTGATGCATGAAGCAGCCTCAAAAATGGCTGCATCATACTCAAAGTTAAAACAAGATGCTGAATCGACACTTCAGGAAATTGTGGCACTGCCCGATGGACTGAATGCCAAAACCGAGTATGAAATCAATAGCATTTGCCAGTATGCAACGCAACGAACATCATCCGAGATCGACCTTGGCTACGATGTCAAAGACAAGCAAACTCGATTTACCTATTCGGAAATGCTCTCATTCATCGAATTGTACAATGGTAAGAAGACCAACCTTGAAATACTCAGGGCTGGATTGGTCAAGGTGGTACCAAGAAACCCCGGCCCAGAACCAACACCGGAATCAGGGAATACAACGCCAGTAATTACGTTAAAAACGATTAAAACAACCCTGCCAGCTAAAAAACTGAAGGTTCTCGCCTATAAGCAATGGCTTACTCAAGAATTACAAAAACTATCCGATGTTGGAGATAATGATGAGATCGAGTTCAATGCCTAAATTTAACTACGCCCGATGAAATTAGCTGAACACGTTGAGAATATTCGAAAACTAATAGATAAGTCCTACCGTAATCGACTCGGAAGAATTGGGATCACCCTGAATTGGGCAACCTCAAATTTGCAAGATGCCGTTGAAAGTAAGACGTTGACTGACTGCAAACTGCCAAACGGTACTCCAAATGTAGATGATCTTCGTAGAATCATAGATATACTTTCCACCTTTGAAAAAGAAACGGGAACAGTCAATGATGCCTACGAAAAACTGGTTGAAGAATTGACCTTTACGCTGTTCAACCGTATTGCAGCGATGAAGGTGATGGAAGCTCATACGCTGCATCCTGAAATAATTTCCCGCAGAAGTCAACATGGTGACCGATCTTTTGCTCACTTTTTATGGTTGGAGCAAAATCCTGATGGAAGAAACGAGGAGAATGAAGGATTCGTGAGATTCTTTGAAGATCAGCTTACCATTCTCTCTACTGATATTCCATTGTTCAGTACATCCCACCCGTACCATTTACTACCTACAGCAATTGAGCTGAGCGGTATAATAAATGCGTTCAACCAAGTTGAGAAGGATGATCAGGTGGAAGGGGATATTTGGCGAAGTGATGATGTGTTGGGTTGGCTTTACGAATCCTACAACAATTACAAAAAAACAGCACATAAAGATAGTGGGGCTAAAACGGAATACAACAAAGTAAGCATCCAAAGTCAGGTATATACTCCAAAGTGGGTGGTGAAATTTCTGGTTGATAATAGTTTGGGGAAACTCTATCTTGAAATGTACCCAGATTCAGCCATAAAGGAAAAGTACAAGATAGCAAATGCCCCCAAGACCCAGACCAGAGAAAGGAAGCCGTTGACGGAAATTCGAATGATTGATCTGGCAACAGGATCGGGAAATTTTGTTCTGTATGGTTTTGACCTGTTTTATGATATGTACCTTGATCAGATTGAAAATTATGGTGCTGATTATAATGAGAACAAGCTACCCGAACTGATCATCAAGAATAACCTGTACGGGATTGATTTGGATGACCGTGCTGTACAATTGGCACAACTGGGACTCTATATAAAAGCAAAAAGGGTTAAACGATCTGCGAAAATTGACCATTTTAACATCGTTAGCTCAGATTTCTTCTTGCCAGATTATAAGGTTGTTAAAGAACTATTTTATGAGGATGAGCCTCTTAGTCCTGAACTGGAGCAAATTGTAATTGATTTATGGTCTGATTTACAACAGGCACATAAGTTCGGTTCATTGATCCGATTAGAAGAAAAATTCCAGTCTCGTTTACAAGGATTAGTTCAACAGTTTGAGAAGGATCAACTTCAGCTTTTCACAAGTCAAACCCTTGCCAACTATGAGCAGTTTAGGGATACTTTCTTTTCAAACCTCAAAAGGGCTGTTACTAAAAATGCAGCCAAACAGGGGATGACGATCCTGAACACTAAAACACAGGATGCGATAACTTTTTTACAGTTACTTACGCAGAAATATGATGTTGCTGTAACCAACCCACCATATACAGATGGCGAAAGTTACGGAAGTATCTTAAAGAAATTTATTGAAGGGAATTATATGAAACCTTATAAATTTCACGTAAACTTATACGCTGCTTTCATAAAGAGGTGCTATGATCTAACAATTGAAAAAGGAAAAATAGCTTTGATTCATCCATTGACCTTCATGTATATTAAATTATTCGAAGATGTACGGAAATTCATCCTCAATTTTACTAAAATAAATGTTTTTGTTGATTATGGTTTAAGTAATCTCTTTGGTGCCGTAATGGTAGACCCTGCATTTTATGTTTTAGAAAAAGGAGAAACAAATGACCCTGCTTGGTTCATTTCATTAGACCAATACACTCGAACACCACAAGAGAAGTTTAAAAAAGATTATTGTGATGAAGCATTGTCTGACTACATTACCAAGAACAGAAACAAGCACAATTATACCATCCAACAGGCAAAATTGAAAATTATTGAAGGTTCTCCATTCATTTATTGGATCAGTGACCGCTTTAGAGAGTCATTTAAAACCAATTCATTAAATGAGGTTCTGAATCCTAAGTCTGGTGTAGTTACTGGAAACAATGATAGATGTGTGAGATATTGGTGGGAAACAAATAAGAATGAGTTATCTTTTGCAAAGACGGATAATAAAAAATGGAAATTTTATTCAAAAGGCGGTCCATATAATAAATGGTATGGGAACTGTTGGACAGTGATTGATTATAGCGTAGATGGACAAAATTATTTATTAAATAATGGTAATCATTTGCCAAGTCGTGATTTTTACTTCCAAGAAGGAATTACTTATTCAGCCTCTGGCTCTAAGGGGGTATCTTTTAGATTTATGCCAAAGAATTTTATTTTTGATGCTGGTGGATCAGCTATTTTTATGGGTAAATATTCAAATATCTATTACTCTTTAGCCCTGTTAAATTCAAAATTGGTAACTTATGTAAACGGTAAATAACAATCCCTTTCTTTTCGTAAATAAGATTCCCTAGTTTGTCGCATAAAACGCCAAAGCCTTTTTATCTTTAAGGTGCGAACCCCAAAAGACTCAAGGCTATGGCGACACAGTTTAAAAGACAAACTATGTATCACAAAATTAAAAAACTTTTCAGGGAAAAGTTTAAAGTAACCCAGATTAGCAGGGAAGTTGGCAAGGACCCCAAAACCGTTCGAAAGTATCTGGATATGAGCGAGGATGAGTTTGAGCAAATGTTGAAACTTATGCATTTCAGGCAAAAAAAACTCAAGCCTTACGAACCATTTATCAAAGAAAGAATTGAATTGTGCCCTGATTGTTCGTCTGCACAAATCGATGATTGGCTCAGAGAAAACCATGCCGATATGATTAAAGTAGCTCCCAAAACGGTATACAACTATGTGAGCTATGTTCGAAAAAGGTTTGATCTGCCCAAGGTTAAAGAATCTCCCAGACAGTACCAGCAGGTTGAGCAGCTGCCTTATGGCAAACAGGCCCAGGTTGATTTTGGACAGTTCATCATGAAAGCCGGGGAAGGTAAACGCAAGAAGGTTTACTTCATGACCATGGTCTTGTCGCGAAGCCGTCATAAATATGTTCGTTTTACCCTTAACCCAATCACCACACGCTTTGTTGTAGAATCCATGGACCTTGGATTTGCCTTTTATGAAGGAATTACCGAAGAGGTTGTGTTTGATCAGGATTGCACGTTGCTCAGGGATGAAAATCATGGTGACTTATTACTGACAGAAGAGTTTTCCAGGTATGTTCAGCAACGAAAGTTCAATCTTCATTTTTGCCGGAAAGCTGATCCACAGAGCAAAGGTTATGACAAGTATATCGTTATGTAAAGAAATAATTATTACACATTGATTAGTAATGATTTGCATGTTCAAATATTTACATATGTTTTCATATCATTGCTCGACAAATCAAATAAAGAGCAATCTATGGAAGAAAAAACAAAATTGATTGAAGATGTTATAGAAGACTTCTTCGATGAGCTGGACCAAAGAGGCTATGGCCAGAACACCAAATGGTGTTACAAGAAAATCTGCAAATCCATATTGGGTTGGTGTTGCAAGAATGAAATTGTTGAGTTCAATAAATCAGCGGCAAATCGTTATTGCGATGAAAACATCAATGGCCACCTATGTAATCCTTTCGGATCACTGCACTATAAGAAGACATTACGAGTGGCAAGAATGTTGATGTGCTTGAACAAAGGTGAAGACTTCGAGTTCCGTGCCCCAAGGACAGAATATGATTTCAAGACCAGTATTAAAGAACACATTGCTGGATATCTATATTACTGTACATATATCAAAGGTCTGTCTAAGACTACAGTAGAGGGGCGTAGGTTGGTCACGTACCGGTTCGACAAATACTTATCTGAACAAGTGATGGAGCCGGTAGAGGTTACTGTGGAAGCATTAGAGGCATTCTTCTCTTCCACATATTGCACCAAGGCTTCAAGACATAGCTATAAACCAATAATAAAAGAGCTGTATAGGTATCTCTTTGACAATGCGATCCTGGATAAGGACTACTCGACTCTTATATTGAAAGAACCTAAAACTCAATTTGGTACAAAAGTCCCTTCCACGTATACGGAAGATGAAATCAAGCGAATGATCAATACCATTGACCGTAGTTCAGCAAAGGGTAAGCGCGACTATCTTGTCATGTTGCTGGCAGCAGAATATGGTTGGAGGGCATCGGATATAACATCGTTCAGTTTGGACCGGATCGATTGGGAAAAGAACAGAATCTCAATGGTTCAGTATAAAACAGGTGTGCCAGTTGAGTTCCCTCTTCTTGCGTCAGTTGGCAATGCTATTATAGACTACCTCAAACATGGCAGGCCAGCGGGTGGATGTGATGTTATTGTTGTCAATCATGAGAATACCCATAAAGATCAAAAGCTTGAATCACCGACAATACACTCCATTGTTTCAAAAGCAATGAGCAAGGCTAACATCGCGAACTGGAAAGATAAAAAGCACGGTCCTCACTCGCTTAGGCATAGCTTGGCTACAAATATGTTGAAGCAGAATGTGGCGATACCGATAATCAGTACCATTTTGGGACATCAGAGCACGGAGGCCACAAAAACCTATATCGGGGTAGATATACCTAAGTTACGTCTATGCAGCCTACCTGTTCCAGAATTAAAGAGTAGCTACTTCCAAATAATTAGGGAGGCCACTATATGAAAATGCCAGAGTTTAAATCAGTGTATTCAGAGCAGATGAGGAACTTCCTGAACTATAGAATATCCTGTGGGATCAAAAACGTTCCGAGTGAGTACCAGTACTATCGCAAGCTTGACACGTTTCTCTTGACGGAAGGCATTGACAAAATCACCTTCACAAAAGAACAAGCGAGCAGTTGGCGTAGTCCTCTTGAGAATGAGTCAGAGATAGCTAGATATAAGAGGATCAACGATACCAAGAAGTTCTTTGAGTATCTATTCGTGCAAGGATACAACATCTTCCAGTTCAGAGACATCAAAGCCCCAAGGAAGGACTTTATACCCCACCTTTACACAGACGACGAGGTTAAAAGGTACTTCCTTGCTGTCGACAAGCACCAAAGCAGCTGGAATAGAAAGAACTGCGTCCAGTTGCCAATACTCTTTAGAATACTATTTTGCTGTGGTACCAGAATCACAGAGACACTTATGATAAGGAAAAAAGACGTCGATCTTACTGAAGGAATAATCAAGCTCTCTGAAACAAAGAATGCCAAGGAGCGGTATGTGGTAATGTCTGACAGTTTGTGTGTTCTGATGAAGCAATATGCTGACAAGACATTCTATCAACTGTCTGATAATGACTATATCTTCAGAAATATGCATGGCAACTATTTCTCAGGGGATTGGATCAACGAGCTGCACATCAAGATACTTAGAGTGGCTGGTATCCCATACATTGGTGGTGGCAAGGGTCCTAGAATACATGATTGGAGGCACACCTACGCGGTTAACGCATTTAAACAGATGATTGACAATGGAATGGATATGTATGTAGCCCTTCCAATCTTGTCAATATACCTTGGTCATAAAACCATAATGGCAACAGAACGTTATCTGAGGCTTACCGTGAATATGTTTCCATATCTCGAAGAAAAGTTCGGTAAAACTCTAGATGAAGTCTTTGGGGAGGATCAGAAATGAAAGTTACCGACTTTGCCAGCGCACTCAACCGCTACTTCAATGACTACCTCGTTAATGACCGAGGCAGTTCTCCAAGGACCATAGAGACATATAGATATGCCTTTATACAGTTGATAGAGTATCTTGAAGAAGGAAAAGGAATCAGGCTTGAGAGAATCCGGATAAATGACATAAGCAGAGATAACATAATGTCGTTTCTATTATGGTTAGAAGAGTCCCGGAAGGTGTCTCCGGCAACCAGAAATCAACGTCTTGCCACCTTTCGTTGCTTCGCAACGTTCTTGAAATACGAAAGACCAGAATACATTGAGGCCGCAACTCAGATCCAAGGGATAAAACCCAAGAAATCTCTGGGAAAAGAAATCTCTTACCTTAAACCAAAGGGCATGAAGCTTCTTCTAAGCCAAATAGAGATGACCAATATCCATGGAAGGCGGGACTACACGATGATCTACGTTATGTATACAACTGGTGTGAGGGTGAGTGAACTTATATCAATACGAGGATGTGACATCTCCTTGAGCAATCCCAAAACGATAATCATCCACGGGAAGGGTCGAAAAGTACGTCATGTACCTATAGTCAAACAAACCGCACCAATCTTGGAGCGATACCTAAAAGAGAATAAATGCTTACTCCCACAGAGACTTGATGAATATATCTTCCTAAATCACTCTGGCGAAATGTTCACAAGGCAAGGAGTAAACTATATGATCTCAAAATATGCTCAAATGGCAAGAACTGTAGATCCATCCCTAATACCACAAGACTGTAGCCCGCATAAGATCAGGCACTCATCTGCAATGGCTTTGGTTGAAGAAGGAGTAGACTTGATAATCATCCGGGATCTGCTCGGACACTCGAGTGTACAAACTACTGAAATATATGCAAAGGTGTCTTCTGCAAGACAAAGGCGAGCGATAGAAGCCGCCAGCAAAGAAATCGTCCCGAAAGAGGATGCCTTGTGGGAAAACAGTACAAGTATAAAAGACTGGCTCAAGGGACTATCTGCACATAAAGTTATGTAAAGTAATATGGAACAAACCTTTGGATTACAATGACTTCATGAAGGCTTCTTTACATAACGATATACTTGTCATAACCTTTGTTATGTAAAGATTTACATAACAAAGGCAAGATCGAAAACGTGGTCAAATATGTTAAGCAATGCTTCTTGCGGGGCCGGACTTTTAACACCCTCGATGTGCTGAATGAACAGGGGCTTGGTTGGCTTGAGCGCACTGGCAATGCCAAAGAGCACTCTGCCATCCGCAAAGTTCCATGCCAGGAGTGGTTGATCGAGAAGGCGTTCTTTGCACCTTTTACCGGGTTCATTCCATTGACCGAATCTGAAAACACCTACCATGTTCGAAAAGATAACGTGATCAGTTTTAAAGGGAACATGTACGACATTCCCATTGGCACTTATCAGGGTCCCGGCACCAGGGTGGTTGTGAAGGTGAAAGAACGTTCACTTGAGATCTACAACGAAGACTCCCAGCTCTTAGCCAATCATGCCATTGCTTTTGGCAAAGGACGTACAGTCCGTAATACAAATCATCAGCGGGATACCTCTCAAAAAGTGCAACACCTCATCGAAGATGTAAGCGCCTTGTTCACAAATCAATCGCTGGCCACCATTTTCCTTGAACATATCCGCAAGGAAAAACCCCGGTACGTCCGTGACCAGATGATGCTGATCAAGAAGGAAATTGTAGCCAGTGATACTTCTCTTGCGTTAAAAGCTCTGGAATATTGTCAGAAGAACCGACTATACTCTGCCACTGAATTTTGTGATGTTCTAAGGTCATATAAAAAAACCAAGGTAAACCCTGTGGCTGATTTAGCCGATATAAAGATCCTGATGCCAGTTGGCACTGCTTCGTTTATGATGCAGTATGAGCCCCAGATGAGCAATATTAATGATTATCAAACCCTCATTCAGTAGGCCATGGAATTTTGGCCCTGATTTAAACTGATACCAGTAAACGGAACAAAACGATGCCACCTTCAGGTGAAGGCATACAGGGAAAGACTTTTTGAAGGCTCATTAATTT
>Ga0247841_10004300_pt1 | contig 24738 bp, 23 predicted proteins | sample LaCruzMarch2015__2_FD_192410 | JGI IMG/M metagenome (GOLD analysis project Ga0247841, IMG submission 192410) | Freshwater microbial communities from meromictic Lake La Cruz, Castile-La Mancha, Spain - LaCruzMarch2015_18m | ecosystem: Environmental > Aquatic > Freshwater > Lake | place: Spain... | reverse complement strand
ACAGCTTTTGATAGATTATAATTAGCTAAGTAATTGTATATGTAATTAATAACTTTATAGTAATTTGCTATTAACTAAATGTTCGGACAGCTATGAAAAGAAATAAAGAAAATTGCAAAAAAAGACAAACAATTAGCATTATATTGCCGTAGTGGTCGTAGAAGTAAAATTGCAGCTTCAAAATTAAGCAATTTAGGAATTCAAATTTATGAATTAAATAATGGTTATTTCGAATGGCAAAAATCCGGATATGCCACAACTTCGAATGGTGGGAGATAAATCCATGATATAATTTCGATTGAGTTTTCCTAACTTTTCCATTTTCCAACTGATAAACCGACGCTGATGACAAAAATACAAGAACAACCAACTGAAGATGAACTAATTCAACTGGAATTTGAAGCACTCGTAGCAGATTATAGAAAAACCAATCATCGTCAAAAAATTGAAATTATTACCAAAGCTTTCAATTTTGCAAAAGCAGCACACAAAGGTATCAGACGACGTTCGGGTGAACCCTATATTATGCATCCACTTGCTGTTGCCAGAATTGTTGTGAAAGAAATTGGTCTTGGATCTACCTCTATTTGTTCTGCTTTGCTCCACGATGTGGTAGAAGACACCGATTATACAGTTGAAGATATCGAAAACCTTTTTGGAGCAAAAATTGCACAGATTGTTGACGGATTAACAAAGATTTCGGGGGGTGTTTTTGCCGAAAAAGCTTCTGAACAAGCAGAAAACTTCCGTAAATTGCTGATTACCATGTCAGAAGATGTTCGTGTAATTTTGATTAAAATTGCCGACCGACTACACAATATGCGAACCTTAGGTTCCATGCCCCTACCGAAACAATACAAAATAGCCGGCGAAACACAATATATTTATGCTCCACTGGCTCACCGACTCGGACTTTTTCGTATAAAAACCGAACTCGAAAACCTGAGTTTTAAATTTGAACATCCCGAAACATTTGAGTTAATTCAATCGAAACTTGCCGTTGACGAAAATGCCCGAACTCTTTTTTACAAAGAATTTTCAGATCCAATTGATCGCAAGCTAACTGAAATGGGTTACGAATTTAAACTTCGTGCACGTATAAAATCGGTTTATTCTATTTGGCGAAAAATGTCAAATCGGAATATTCCATTCGAAGAAGTTTATGATATTTTGGCGGAAAGAATCATTTTCAAACCCCGCGAAGGAATGAGTGAAAAAGATCAGTGCTGGATGCTATATTCTGCCCTGACTGAATTATACAGACCTCACCCCGAACGCATTCGAGATTGGGTAAGTACTCCAAAAGCCAATGGATATGAAGCTTTACATGTGACCGTTATGGGACCGGGTGGAAGGTGGGTGGAAGTTCAGATTCGGAGCGAGCGGATGAATGATATTGCAGAAAAAGGATTGGCGGCACACTGGAAATATAAATCGGGAGACGCCGATGAGTCGGAATTGGATAAATGGTTGAAAACCATTAAGGAAATGCTTGAACATCCGGAACCGAATGCGATAGATTTTATGGATACTTTCAAGTTGACCCTTTTCGCATCCGAAATATTTGTGTTTACCCCAAAAGGTGAAATTCTTACTATTGCTCAAGGTGCTACAGCTCTCGATTTTGCCTATTCTGTTCACTCCGATTTAGGAAATCACTGTATTGGTGCAAAGGTAAATCATAAATTAGTACCGCTGAGTTACACACTCAATAGTGGTGATCAGGTAGAAATTCTAACTACAAAAAAGCAAACTCCACAGCCCGAGTGGCTCGATTATGTGACCACAGCACGTGCCAAAGCTAAACTTAAGGCATTATTTAAAAAGGAAGAAAAAGCATTTGTAGCCGAAGGACAAAAACGAATAGAGGATGCATTAAATACCCTGAACTTAAAACCCGAAAATGAAAATATCGTAAGAATTCTCAATCATTATAATTTTACACAACGAAACGAACTCTTTTTGCAAGCTGGAAAAGGGTTACTGAATTTGGACGAATTAGGCAAAATTGTATTCAAAGCAAAAAACCAAAATGTATTTGTAAAATATCTGAAAATGCCTTTTGGCGGCTCATCCGACAATACAAAACCAGCAGAAACTGTTTCAATCGACAGCAAAGTTGATCGAAAAAAAGCACTAAAACTTACTGAAGAAAATGCCGGAAAAACCTATATATTAGCAGATTGCTGCCATCCAATTCCAGGGGACGATGTATTAGGATATGTAGATGATACCGAAACAGTTATAATTCACAAACGCCAATGTTCGGTAGCCGATAAACTGAAAAGCAGTTTTGGTGAAAGAATTATTTCAGCCGATTGGGCAACACACAAAGTGCTTTCGTTTGTAGAAGTACTTGAAATAAAGGGAATTGACAAAAAAGGAATTCTTATTCAAATTTTGAAAGTTATTACTGAAGCTTATGGTGTAAATATTCATAAAATGAATATCGAAAGTAATGCCGGTATTTTTGTTGGTCGCTTTTATATTTATGTGCATGACACAGAGGATATTAATAACTTGTGCCGAGACATTATTAAAATAAAAGAAATAAATTCGGTACAACGTGTACAGGAATAAAACAGCAGGGAAAATTTGAATTAATACTTCAAAATGCAATAACACATCTCTATTTCAATTCATTATATCTTTGTTTATATTCAAGTGGTGTGAGTCCGGTATTTTTTTTAAATTGCTTATTAAAGTGACTTAGATTATTAAAACCACTATCAAAAGCAACATCCATTACGCTCATATTTTTATTCATTAGTAGTTTACAGGCAAATTCGATTTTTATTTGATTCAGATATTCAAAAATTGTCATTCCAACTTGTGTTTTAAAGAAGCGACAAACGGAACCTTCAGCCATATTTACTAACGAAGCAATCTGAACTAAATCAATGTTTTTCTGATAATTCCTCATTAAATATTCGTGGATTGCGGCTATTCTTTTGTTTTTATAACTAAATTGTTTGTTAACAAATTCTTTGCTCGCAAGTTGAACAATATTCTCGCTCCGCCCTATAATATCTATCAATTTGAGAAACTGAAGGAAACGCTCAAAACTACCCAGATATGGCAATTGAAGCATTATTTCACTCACTTCATTTAGTGTTTCACCTGTAATTTTTATACCTCTTTCCGATAAACTAAGTGCACTTGAAATATTCTTAAATTCGGGTAATTTAAGCATCTCAGAATTTATTACCTCCATCGGAAATTGAAGATAAACCATTTCCAGTTTGCGCAGATTAGTAGTAAACTGCTCAACATCAACCAGCCAAACATGAGGTAAATTCCTACCAATAAACACCAAATCTCCGGGCTGAAATTCTTCTATTGAATCGGCTACAATTCTTTTACCGGTTCCTTCGGTGATGAAACTAATTTCATAATTATCATGATAATGCCAGGTGCTTTTATTCAAGTTATCCTGAAATACACCTATCGAAATCGTTGCATCTTCTTTTAAAACTATTTTTTCAAATAAGGCAGACATCTTTATTTATTTGCAATTTTAGAATTACTTATATAGATTTTTAATAAGAATCAGTGTTTTATACACATTAAATATATTTTATGTGAATATAGCACCAAAAGTAGTGAAAATAGTTGTAAATAACTACCAAATTTGTATTTATATTTGTACCGTTGAAATTCAATATCAAACAATCAAATAAAAATCTAATTACAAATTTACTTATGAACGAATTATTAGAGAAACTTCATGAAGCAGTAGAGTTAGGCAAAGCCGATCAAAAATCACCATTTCCACCTCAACTTAAAGGACAAGATGGTGCAATGGAGTTAACCATCAAAGCTATCGAAACAGGTGTAAGTCCTCAGGAGATTTTGGAATTGGCATTAATTCCAGCAATGGATAAAGTGGGTAAAAAATTCTCAGAAAATAAGATTTTTGTTCCTCAAATGTTGATGTCTGCAAGAGCAATGGGCGCATCAATGTTGCAATTGAAACCATTTTTTACTTCTGGCGAAATCAAAACAAAAGGCACATTTATTATTGGTACAGTGAAGGGTGACTTGCACGACATAGGTAAAAACCTAGTAGCCATGATGGTAGAAGGTTCTGGCTGGTCGGTAATTGATCTTGGCGTTGATGTTCCTTCCGAAAGATACATACAAGCAGCAAAAGAAAATCCGGGTGCAATCATTGCTTTGTCGGCATTGCTTACAACTACAATGGTTAATATGGGTCAAATTGTAGCCGATATTAAAGCCGAACTTCCTGATACATTTGTATTTATTGGTGGTGCGCCAGTTAACAACGAATTCTGCAAAAAAATTGGTGCAGATGCTTATACTCCCGATCCACAAGGTGTTGTTGAATATCTGAACAAGATGGCATCATAATCAACCCAATTCTCCCTTTTTTATAATTAAAATATCCTAATTTAGACCTTTTTTAAGGTCTTCGGATATTTTATTGTCTAAATTGAAAGTGTAAAAAGCGAATTATAGTATTGATAATTAGAATAATATAATATATATTTAATATGATAAATATGAAAAGTTGGGTTAGCCAACAAATAACCAACAAAACAAGAATTGCTATTCCAATTATGACCCATCCGGGCATTGAAATGATTGGAAGAAAAGTGAAAGATGCAGTTCAAAATGGCGAAATTCATGCGCAAGCTATCAAAAAACTAGCTGAAGTTTATCCATCGGCAGCCACCACTGTGATTATGGATTTGACCCTTGAAGCTGAAGCTTTTGGTTGTCAAATTGAATTTCAAGAAAATGATATGCCTCACATTTTGGGTAGATTATTGACCTGTGCCGAAGATATTGAAAATCTGAATGTTCCTGATTTATCAGCAGGCAGAATTGGTGAATATCTTAAAGCCAATAAGTTGACAGTAGAAATGGGCATCGACAAACCAGTTTTTGCTGGAGTAATTGGACCATTTTCATTGGCTGGCAGACTTTTCGACATGTCGGAAATTATGATGGCATGTTATATTGAACCCGATGCGATAAATATGTTACTCGACAAATGTATTGAATTTATCATCAATTATTGCCGGGAATTGAAGCGAATTGGATGCTCTGGAGTTGTTGTGGCAGAACCAGCAGCCGGTTTGTTAGCCAACGATGATTGTCAGATTTTCTCATCGGAATATGTTAAGCGTTTAGTTGACGAATTGCAAGATGAAACATTTATAATTGTGCTTCATAACTGCGGAAACACTGGTCATTGTACAGATGCAATGTTATATACCGGTGCTGCCGCTTATCATTTTGGAAACGCTATTGATATGGTTGAAACATTGAATTATTGCCCAAAAGATAAATTAATAATGGGTAATGTGGATCCGGTAGGAGTAATGAAAATGCTTAGCCCGTCTGAAATTAAAGATTACATCACAAACTTACTACAAAAAACTTCACAGTTCGACAACTTTGTTTTGTCAACAGGTTGCGATTTACCACCACATGTGCCAGCTGAAAATGTTGAAGCATTTTTTGAAGCTTTGGTTGAATTTAATCAAAAATAATAGTAAATAGTAAATCAACAAATTGTAAATTTAGTAGTATGAAGTACAAAAGTCTAATAATCAACAATCCCGAAGATTTAATGTTTGGGAAAGCTCCAAAGCCAGTTAAAACACGTCGTGGACTGGAAATTGGTGGTGGTCAGGTGTATGCCGAATTGAATTTTACACTGCCGATTATGAGTATCAACAACAGCACTTTGACTGAAGTTTATGGTCATTATCGCGAAATTGCCGAAGGTGCGTTGGAACGTGCATTGCATCTCGAATCGAAAGGTGTGGTACTTGAGTTGGAAACTTTATTGGAAATGACTAAAACACCGTCGATTGGCATTGAGATAGTGAAAGTAATGAACGAAATTTGCGAAAACTATTATGTAAAGCATGGATTGAAGTCAGAAATTCGTTTGACGCCTAACGATTTACGTGAATTTGAGCGTCCAGCACGCCAACGTTCTTCACAGTATTTGGAGCCAATGATGGAGCTTTTCGAGAAAGGCGCATTGGCTGGTGGCGATTATTATCTATCGAAAGTACTGGTGGCAAAGAGGTGTCGGACGATGCCTTGATGAATTGTGATATTAAAACCATCATGTTTGCATTGTCGGTTTTGGGTGTGCGTGACATGCAATTTTTGTGGAAAAAAATTGTGGATGTAGCCAACAAACATGGAAAAATTGCTGCTGGAGATTCAGCTTGTGGTTTTGCCAATACAGCTATGGTTTTAGCTGAGAAAAAATATATTCCTAAGGTTTTTGCGGCATTGGTTCGTGTTATTTCGGTGGTTCGTTCTATCGTTGCCATGGAGGAAGGTGCAGTTGGACCCGATAAAGATTGCGGTTACGAAGGGCCATTCTTGAAAGCCATAACCGGAATTCCAATTTCGATGGAAGGTAAAACTGCTGCTTGTGCACATTTGAGCCCTATTGGGAACATTGCGTCTGCTTGTGCCGATTTGTGGAGTAACGAATCTGTTCAGAATATAAAATTGCTGTCGGGAATGGCACCTACAGCGTATCTGGAACAGTTGGAATACGATGCTCGATTGATGAATGAAGCTTTGCGTGCCGGAAAATTACATTGCAGTGTTTTGCAACAATTATTGGTTTCGTCCGATATTTACACCGATCCGCAAGCTCTGATTCTTGCACCCGAAAACGTGATTCGCATTTCTCGCGAGCTGGTAAAAGGCGATTCGTATGTGGCAAATGCCAAAAATGGTGCATTGGTAACTATCGATATTATTGAGGAGGCTGTGGCTATGGGCAAATTGAAACTTTCAGACATGGAAATTGGTTATCTGCCATATATGCGCGAAGAATTGGAAAGTATTCCCGAAAACGAAAGTGATTTTGTGGAAATGATGATGCCGATTTTGGATCAAAGCAAGTTTATTCCTTCCGAATACGGTTTGTAGAACCCCTAACCCCTAAAGGGGGATTTAGAGTTACATTCGTCAAATTTAAACTTTCCTAAATGTCGTATTTGAAATATATCAAAGTTAATTTAATTCTCCTTTAGGGGTTATCTTATAAATGAATAAAATACCCGTAAATATTATCACTGGATTTTTGGGAGCGGGTAAAACTACTGCTATCGTAAATTTGCTGCGCCAGAAAACAACCGACGAGCAATGGGCTATAATTATCAATGAGTTTGGTAAAATATCCATCGATAGTCAAACCCTACAATCTTCTTCTGTCGCCGGAAATGTGTATGACATTTCCGGCGGCTGTATTTGCTGCTCTGCCAAAGGATATTTCCACGAAAATCTTACCGAAATTATTAATACTGGTAAATATTCCCGAATTATTATCGAACCTAGTGGATTGGGTGGGGTAGATATGGTTTCCGAAATTGTGGAATCGAATGACCATCTAATTTTAATGCCTAAAATTTGTTTGGTTGACATTCAATTAATGAAAAATGAGCACATACAGCGTTTACCAATTTATCGGAATCAAATTACTAAATCAGAAATAATTATTTTTACAAAGTGTGATTTAGTAAACAACAAACTGGATGAGCAGGATTTAATTGATAAATTCAATGAATTTTATACAAATAAAAATATTCAGGAATATGCATTAATATCCATGTTATTAAATGGTTACATAAAATCGGAAACTACAAAAAATAATTACCGCCTTTTGTCGTCCGAAAAAAATAACCTGGAAGATAGTAATTATCAAAAAAAGATGCTTAATTTTGAAAACGCTATAGTTTTTGATGCCGAAAAGTTAGCAATAATTCTTGGAAAATATCCAGAAATCTTGCGAGCAAAAGGACATATTATTACTGATAATAATAATTGGCTTTTAGTTAATTATACGATTACCAACTGCCATTTCGAACAATGTGATTCAAAAGAACACAATGAAATTGTGATTATTACCGAAAAGACAGATGAAGATTTTTTTCAACGTTTGGAAACCGAAATAAAGCTTGCCACATTGTCCAAAATCTATTAAATACTTTCAATTTTTAATGACAAAACACAACATTCAACTACTGCCTTTAGGTAAAATAATTCAGGTAAACCATCAAACTCCGCTGATAGATGTTTTGCACGAATTTGGAATTGAATTTCCGTGTGGAGGCAAAGGTACTTGTGGAAAATGCAAAGTAAAATTATTGAATGGAGATATAGAAATTTCGGAAATTCATCAACAAAAAATTGACAAGTTAGGTCTTTCATCCGATTGGCGTTTAGCTTGTTACAGCAATTGCACAAGCGATATAATTTTAGAAATTGAACAATTTAATCATCTAATTTTAGCAGACGAAAGCGATTTCGATTTCAATGCTCAAGTTGGATTTGGTATTGCAATTGATTTAGGCACAACTACTTTGGTGGCTCAATTGGTCGATTTATCCACTTCCAAGGTTTTGGCAGTTGAAACTCAACTCAACCCACAAGTAAAATTTGGAGCCGATTTAATTTCCCGAATTCAAGCTGCTTTAGATGGTCATGCCTCCGAAATGACACGTATTATTCGTGCTTCAATTGGTGCAATGATTGAACTTTTACTTCAAAAACAACATGTAGCAATTGATAGAATTTCAATAGTTGGAAATACTGTTATGCAGCTCATTTTCAGCAATTGTGACATCACTCCTCTAGCCGAATATCCTTTTAAAACCGACAATTTAGGAAAAAAAACGTTTCAACCGAAAGAACTTGGTTGGAATTTGGAAATAACTGATAATGTGCAGTTTTTTCCATCTATTGGTAGCTTTGTGGGCAGTGATATTCTGGCTGGAATTGCTGCTACCGGAATACAGACAAAAGAAGAATACACCGCTTTGATTGATTTGGGAACTAATGGCGAAATAGTGGTTGGCAATAAGAATCAAATTGTATGCGCTTCTACAGCTGCCGGACCAGCTTTCGAAGGTACAAATATCTCAATGGGAATGCGTGCTGTTACAGGGGCTGTGTCGTCAGTAAACTTAATAGACAATCAATTAATTTCAAGTGTGATTGGGAATGTATCACCAAAAGGAATTTGTGGAAGTGCGTTGGTTGATGGAGTTGCTATTTTTAGATCACAAAATTTGATTGGTATGTTTGGTGAAATTAATTCGGGTGAAACTACTATTTCGGTGAATGAAAATGTGCATTTAACGCAAAAAGACATCAACGAATTTCAATTGGCAAAAGCTGCTATTGCTGCCGGATTGGAAATTTTGTGCAAATCAATTTCTATTCAACTTTCTGATATTCAAAATGTTTATATTGCTGGTGGATTTGGTAATTATATTAATATTCAACATCTTGTGCAAACAGGAATGATAGAATTGCCCGAAGACAAAATTCATAAAATGGGTAATACCGCTTTGATTGGGGCCAAAATGTTTTTGTTTTCCAATGATGAAATTATAAATGACATTCTATTTAATACCAAACATATAAACTTGGAAAGCGACCCAAATTTTCAAAATATTTACGTTGATAAAATGTTGTTTTTATAAGTCGATAGATAATGAGAAAGACATTAAACCACAAAATGAATTGGATATCAAAAAAACTTAAACTTACAGATTTAGAGTTGGATAGAGATGAAATCTATCTCAATTTAGGTTATCGTGGAGTTTTGCCCGAAGAGCATATTATTCAAATGGTTGATGATATTATTTCTCATGCTAATGAAATTTGTCAACCTCACGTCGGTTTTGAATTCTTCGACCAAATAAATATCAATCGTCACTTTCTCACTATCAACGATATACCAATGAAAACCGGACATGTAATCGCCGGATATATGGTTCCCGCCACTATTATTGCTGCTTTTGTGGTAACAGCTGGTCAGGAATTTGATGACCATTTACATGAATTAAAACAGCAAGGTGATATTGTAACAGAGTTTTTTGCGGATGCAATTGGTTCAGAAATTGCAGAATCATCCGTTCGTTATGTTACTCAACTTATTAATAAACAAGCTAATGAGTTGAAATTGATGACAACAAATTCCTACAGTCCGGGTTATTGCGGTTGGCATGTTCGCGAGCAAAAACAACTTTTTGCACTTATGCCCGAAAACCCATGTGGAATAAAACTGAACGAATCGAGTCTTATGCATCCTGTAAAATCCGTAAGTGGTATTATCGGATTAGGAGCAAAAATTAAACCAACTCCTTATGCATGTGATATTTGTGGTATGGTAACTTGCTTCAAAAGAAAATTGACGATAAATCAATAACAAAAAACTATTGAAACATAAGTCAATAATATAACCACTCCAATTTTTTGTGAATTTTGTATGAGAGTTTTTTTCTCTATTTTTGTATCAAAATAGAACAAAAACAAATCAATTATTACCAAAGTAGACTGCAAATAACTAATAGTGCTGTATTTTAGCATTTTGCGCGTAGTCTCGCCGGGAATCGAACCCGGATCTAGTGTTTAGGAAACACTTGTTCTATCCGTTGAACTACAAAACCAATTTTTAGAGTTGCAAAATTACATTTTTTAAAGGACATATACAACCAAATGCTAATTGTAAAATGGTAAATGATTCAAGATGAGCAAAAATAAATTCTTTGTAGTTTGGGAAGGCAAAGAGCCGGGCATTTATTGTAGTTGGGAAGAGTGTAAACGGCAAATTCATGGTTACGAAGGTGCTATTTTTAAAGGATTTTCCACAGAAGCTGAGGCTCGTGAAGCAATGGTTTCGCCCTGCTGGGATTATATTGGAAAGAATGCTAAAACTAAAAAACCAACTCAAGAGGAAATCGCACAATTTGGATTACCTAATTTTGACAGTTTATCGGTAGATGCAGCGTGTAGTGGAAATCCTGGCGTGATGGAATATCGTGGAGTTTATTCAAAAACAGGTCAAGAAGTATTTCGTCAAGGACCTTTTAAGGACGGAACAAATAATATTGGAGAGTTTTTGGCATTGGTACATGGTTTGGCTTTTTTGAAGCAAAAAAACTGTGATTTACCACTTTATACCGACAGTAAAACTGCTTTAGCATGGGTTAAAGCAAAAAAAACTCGTACACGATTAGAGAAAAACGATAGTAATTCTATTTTATTCGAATTATTAATCCGTGCTGAAAACTGGTTGCAACAAAACGAATATTCGACCAAAATCATGAAATGGGAAACCACAGTTTGGGGCGAAATTCCAGCAGATTTTGGAAGAAAATAACTAACAAACAGTATCTAATCTTCAAGTGATGTCTTTTCGGGCGTTTTCACAATATTATTCTCAACTGATAGTACCAGAATCATCAAAATTCCAAAGATAGCCGAGAAAGGTCCGGAAATGAACATATCGAAAACGGATTGATAAGCGCATAAAAACAGAATAAAGAATGAAAATAGTTTTCTGTTATTTTCAGAAATAAAAACAGGATAAACATATAGAAATAAAAGAATTAGCAGACCGAATATACCAAATTCCATCGTTGTTTGCAGGTATTGACTGTGAGAGTCTATTTTACTATCAATCCACCTGAGTCGATACTCTTCTGTTTGATATTTTGGCCGTGCTAAATCGAATTTTTCCTGAGCATCGCTTATTCCAACTCCCCATACCGGACTTTCCTTGATTACAGAAACAGCACTTTGCCACAAAAACCAACGTGGTTCATTTTCAACCGATTTGACAGACATACGTTTGTGTTGACTAGCAATTCCTATAAGTAAGACAGGAATCATTAATGCCACAATTATTCCAACTACTTTTCTTCGTTTCCATATTTCGAAAAATATAAAACTGAACATCAGCAATATACCTACAACAAAACCCGTGCGACCTTCGGAAATTGAAAGTGTACTAAAAATTATAGTCAAACCAATAACGTACAAATAACGCTTCCACCAAATAGTTCTGTTCCAAGATCTTGTGAGTATATACCAAACACTTATTAGCGAAATATTTAGGAAGAAATTAAAAATCATGTGCGAATTTACATATTTACTTCGCATAAGGTTAAAAGCCTCATTTCGTTCGGGGTTTGAAATAAATTCCTGGATTCCAACACCTCTAAATAAAATATAAAGTGTTGTTAGAATAGTACTTATGAAAATTGTATTTAAAAAATAATTGAGTTTATAGTATTTATTTACACCAAAAAAACCGACAATTGCAAAACCCAATAACGAAAGACGTTTTTCGAGCAGATGTTTGAGATAAACAGGACTATCGTCAAATGGAATGTCAATTAGTGCCAATAAAAAGAACAAGCCCAAAACAATGTAATAAAGTTTACTTTTATTAAATTTGATGTTGCGCCATTTTTGATCAATAAAAATCTCTACTACAAATGACAAAAAGAATAGAAAATATGCCAGTCGAAATACTGCAAAATCCTGATATACTAACCCGGCAGAAAGCCAAAGTGCTGATAGTAAGTTGATGTAATTAATTGCAATTGATAATTTTTTAAACATATTTATTTTATTTTTCTACGTATTAATGAGGTAATCCAGATTATTAGTATTCGTATCCTGAGTGTTATTAATAAAAGAATTGACAATTTTGAACCTATTTTTTTTGTATAATAGGTAAATATCTCAACAATTTCAGCTGTTTTCAATTTGGCACGAACCAACTTTTTAAGCAGTTTATTTAGACTTCGTTTTTCAAATTTTGGTTGTAAAACTTTTTGCTCTGTGCCCGAAATATTATGTTCGAAAATAGGCAAATTACTTTCCCATTTTTTGTACACTTTTATCATTGTTCGAAAATAAGTTTCATCCATATTACCTTTGGAGTAATGCTCCATTGTAATATCATACATTACGTAGTTATAATAACCTGCTATAATTGATTGAATAGCAATATCATAGTCGTAACCGTGAAATTTCCCGATATTTTCATCAAACCTGATTTTGTCGAAAGTTTCACGCTTGGAACAAATCATAACTCCATCCAGCAACACAACAGAACGGGAAGATTTAGCATAATTTCTTGGGTAAAAAACATATTCAGTTGGCTCAATTCCCTTCTTGTCGATATGAATAATATTCATGCTGGGATGAAGTGCCCCAAAGTCATAAGGAACTCTTAATGCGGCATCGCCACCTGCTAATCCTACAAGTCCTGTATTAGGAACGTTCAAATGTGCGATAACATTTTCACCCCAATTTTGAGTATGAAACAGTACATCATCATGAACAAAACAAAAATAAGGGAATTTGCTTCTCTTTATACCTTCGTTGTAAGCTGAAGCAATCGAATACTCAGATTTTGAATTATCAATACATATAATCTCAAATACAACACCTACTGTTTTTTCAATATTAGTAATAAAAGAATTTGGTAAAATGCTATTTCTTGAGCAGACAATAATTGAAAGCATATCAGATTTAATTTTTCAGAATAAGGTTATTTGCAGTTATTTCAATTAAAGATTTGGAGTAAAAGTTGAAACAAATGTCAGTTTAATCAGGCAAAATAAATGCTACAGTATTTGTTTTTGACAAGGCAAAATTAGACAAAATTATTGGTACTTCCAAAATACTTTAATACAATAGAGCATGTTACGCATCTTTGTTCTTTTTTTGAAAAGTAACAAACTATCTTTGTTTTTCCAAAAAACCGAAACTCTTTTAAGTCGCATTATGATCGATTTATCGGTGTAACTTTTTGCTAAGAATTCTAAAATCCTTTTCTCATTTGATAAAAATGGCGTAATACTTTTTGCAAAAATCTGAATTCGTTTATGTGACTCATTTATACGTTCTTGTTCACTGTCCTTTTTTCCGCCAACGTTACCACCTATTGCCCCAAGTGTGTTGTTTTCGTGCTGCCGGTAACCTACCAAAGCTTCTTTTACTACAGGAATTTCGCCATATTGCGAAGCATGAAATGCCAGCCAATGGTCATGAGGAATTTCTGTGTTAAACGGCAATGCATATTTCAGTAATTCACTATTCATTAGAATTGTATGTCCTGAAATGACATTCATTAGGGCAAAATTCAGACAGTTTTTACAGGTTGTAAGATTTCGGATATCAGAAAACTTTCTACCTAACGAATTTCCATTTAAATCAATATATTCGTTATCGGAATATGCCATAAAATTGGTGCCGATGGTATTTACAAGTTTAGTGATTTTTGTTGGATACCAAACATCATCCTGATCGGCAATGGCAATGAAGGGTTTAGTACACAATGAGAGTGCTTTTTCGAAGTTTTTTATAAAACCCAAATTCGAAGTGTTTTGTACTATCTTGATAAAGTGATACTCGTAGGCATATTCCGTTAATATCTTCCAAGTACCATCACTCGAATTATCATCAATACAGATAACTTCGGTAATATTTTTATAATCCTGATTTATAATACTTTCTAATTGCTCTGGCAAAAAACGTTCACCATTGTAGGTGCATAATGCAATTGAAACTTCTGGAAATGGATTTTCAATTATTTCGGAAAATTTCGGTTTTTTTCCTTCAATAGATCCTGTTTTTCCAGTAAAATAATCGTAAAGTCCAATAAGTATAAATTTAATTTTCAGCAACTTATGTTTATTGTCATACATTACTGTTTTTCTTACCAATCTTTTCCATCTCTTTTTCAATCGATTTGCTTGAGAGGGGTACTTTTTGCATAATCGTAATACGTTTCGGGTTATATAATAGAAACGAATGGGCGCATAGTCGTCGAAATGTTTTGAAACACCAAAAAAGTTAATTTTACCGGACCCATTACCTACAAAATGTTCCAAAAATATTGAATTAATTTGAACTATCTGCAATTGTAGTATTGAAATTCTGATACAAATATCCTCATCCACCCAGTCAATAAACAAATCATCCTGAAAAGCTCCAATTGTCTTTATGTATTTCAATGACAATAAATTACCAGATGTCATGGTATAATTTATGACAGTGTATTGGTTTTCGAAAAACGGTTTCTGCTTTCTGTTGCGCGAATCAAAATGAACAGGACAAAAAATTGCCACCTTTTCTATTTCGGCATATTCATTGGATTTTTGGATAAAGTCAGGTAGGTTATTTTCAAAAAAACAGCTATCCTGATCCATCGTTAGAACCCACTCAGCTCCTTTTTCGATGGCAAGTTTACAGCCTTGATTTAAAGCTGTTGCCATTCCATTATTTTCAAAATTTGGAATGTAAATTATTTTTGAACGATCAAAATCCAATAAAAGGCCAGAGTTGTCAACATCCGAATTGTCAATAATAATCAATTGTTGCACAACATCTATGTAACTTTTAATTTTACCAACATTTTCTAATGTCGGATAATACCAAATTACAATTCCAAAGAGTTTTTCTGTTTCAATCATCTTTGAATCAATTACTTTTTAAAATACCAAACGGAGTTGCAGTAACTTCATTCATGTTATTTTCTGAAAACAATTTTTGGTTTGGTTCATGATCCGTATTGAAATGCACATGATAATAATGAAAAATAGTAACCAACTGCTTTTTTGAAATTGAATACACTCCTATCCTACTCAATCGTGCCTCTAAATCGGTGTCTTCGCCAGTTCCTGGATACACAAATCGTTCGTCGAATCCATTTACTTTCAATAAGTCAGACTTTGAAATCGAATAATTACAACCCAAAATATATCTTTTTCTGTTGCGGAGAAAGATGCTACGTAGAAATTTGTTTCTAATGCGAAGCATATTTTCCATATAAGTGCGTTTACCTTTAAATACGGTTTCGAAAAACAATGGAAATGCGACACAAAAATTCAAGTAACCATTTTTTATCTTGTTGATAGTTAGTTTGTTTGAGATACTTTCGGTAAGCATTACCCTCCGACCACTGATTACCTGATGATCGGCTCTATTTTCAACATGTTCCTGAATAAAATGCTTCTCGGGAATACAATCGCCATCAATAAAAATAAGATATTCACCTTCTGATGCTTTAACTGCCTGATTTAGAATGATGTTTTTTTGCCAACCTTTATCCTCGTGCCAAATATGTTTAATTGCAAAAAAATAATCAGATTTAATTCTGGTAATTTCCTCAACTACTTCTGGTTTTGAGCCGTCATCTGCAATTATTACTTCAAAATTATGATATGTTTGTACTTCTAACGCTGCAAATATTAGCTTTAGTAATTCAACTTTATTATAAAATGATACAATTAAACTGATTGGAATAGACATATATAGCTGTATTATTTTATTTTTATCAATCCGTTTTTACAGACATAATTATTTTCCTTCTGTTTTTGGCGGCAAATATTCATATTTTCATCCTGATTTACCCAATTCTCAATGTGCGATAAATGATACTGAACTGCCAAATTTCTTACAGAAACATGCTTAAAACCTGCTTCATCGAATCTCCATGTCAAATCGTAATCTTCACCGACTGCAGGCAGTAAATAATCTTCATCAAAGCCATTTATTGAGTAAATCGCTTTTTTGGAAAATGACATATTACTCCCTGTTAAGTGATTCAATTTCCGAACTTTAGGAATGAAGCCCAATAAACTTTCAGGCGAAATAAATATTCCCTCTTCAATATATCTTATTTTACCTTTACCCCAAAATAATTTGCTTAAAAGTCTATTTTGAAGCAATGTAATATTGGAACTATTTTCTAAAACAAGTTGGGAACTTTCTTCATCCAATTTTACCCGTTTGCCTGCAAGAATTGATTTTTCATCAGCATACCGAATGTGCATTTCGATAAAACGATGATGCAAAACACAATCTCCATCAATAAAAATCAACCAATCTGATTTAGAGCTTTTTATGGCATTATTCATTGCCACATTTTTGCGCCAACCGAGATCTTTTTGTGTAAGATGTTGCCACGGTTGCCCAAAAGAATATTGATTAATAAATTCTTTTACAGCCACATCTTCACCATCTTCGGTAATTATAATTTCAAAATCCTTTTCGGTCTGACATTGGAGCGAATCCAATATGGCATTCAGAAAAGGAATGTTTTTATATATCGCAATAATTATAGAAGCTTTCATTCTTTCTTACTTTTTATCTTGATGTTTTCTCCAGCGCATAGCCAAAACATTATCAATACAAACTTTAGTGTCAAATCCCCGTGAAATTGCATATTCTGTGGCCATAACTATCAAACTTTCAGCATCTATATTTAATCGCTCAAAATTTCGACAACCTCTTTCTAAATTTACTTTTCCAAATTCCATACGGTTCAAATCGAGTATTTCAATGTCAATTTTAGCATTTTCATATCGAAATAAAATATTTCCTGCAGAATAATCACGATGCCAAACACCTTTTTCATGCATCTTGGCTGTAAAACGACCAATTTCTTTCAGTATTTCATTTCGGTTCGGAAACTTTTCATCTTTAATCAAATCGCCAAATTGATTAGGATATTTCGATTTTAAACAAGCATAATAACTCTTGGAAAACAAAAAAAGATTTTTTTGTTCGCAATATCCAATCGGAATGGGCGTACCAATTCCTAAACAAATTAGTTTCTCGGCATATTCGAATGAACGTCGGGCTTTTGAAGCACGAAATGAGCCGTAAATAATTTGATTAATAAATATCGGTTTTCTAAACGATTTTACTACAATTTGATGATCTTTTACATCAAATTTTTTAATTGTATTTCTTCCCGCATGAATTATTTTTCCATCTAAATCAAATCTTTCAGGGATATTATATATGAATTCGTCAAGATAATTGAATGCAGTATTTACTTCAAAATGCTCAGGTTTAACATGTTGTATGAAATAATTAAATAATCTTGACCAAGTTCTTCTGAAATGCAATTTTCCTCCTAATTCCCTGTAAAAAAAAGCTTTATGTCGGCGATTTAAAATAGCAATTGCTTCTTTTTTTCGATTTTTATTGGCAATTCGTTTGGAGTTGGCGTGAACACGATAATACAAACAAACACTTGGAATACGGTACACATCGCCATCGCGCTTAAGTAGCGAAATCCAGAAATCCCAATCTTCTGGTCCTTTTATTTCGGGACAAAAACCATCTGTTTTGTCAAAATCTGATCTGCGAAAAATACCACTAATGTAAAGCATATTTTTCCGTGCTAAAAGCCTTCTGCTAAATGGTTTCAGGTTCCAAGCTCCTTGACGGTCACCAAAAAACTCTCCCAAACCATTCACCATCTTTACATTATCATTATTTTCCAAAATTTCTACAGCTTCTGAAATATAATCTTTTGAAATTAAATCATCTGCATCCAGTAATAAAATATATTTTCCGATTGATTGTGCAATTCCAACGTTTCGTGCTACAGAAACACCTTGATTTTCTTGTGTATAACTTTTAATTTGTGGATGCTGCTTCTTGATTTTTTCAATTACAAGCTCTGTATTATCACTCGAACCATCATTTACGATAATAACTTCCAGATACTGATAAGTTGAAGCCAAAGCCGAAGCTACAGTTTCTTCCAGGTATTTTTCAGCGTTATAGGCTGGTATTATTACACTTACAATATGTTTGGGTTTTGGAGTCATTAAATTTTATCGAGCTTTTGTGTCAATTTTCTCCAATAGTATTTTACTGGATTTGTATATTTCAGTAATTTCCAAGGCCGACTGCTGTGTGGCAAATGCAATACAGGATGCGAAGTTAATAAATAATTATTAAAACCTAATTCAACAGCTTTATGCGAAATAAAAACATCGTACCATGATTTTTCCGGATTCAAAGTTTTGAAATCGAATGATTTTAAAAATGGCTCAGTGAGTAATGTGCAGCAAAAACTAAGTCGTTTTTTTGTTTTAATCACACCTGACTCAAATTTTTGTGCATACAAATAAGGAAAATTAATTTTGTGGTCAATATCAGTAGTAACAGCAGCTATCATACCAGTTTTTTCAAGCTGATGCGCAAAATCATTCATTTTTTGAATTGTGTCTTTTTCTATAATTACATCCGACTCAATAATCAGTAAATGTGCATTTTCGGCTAGAGCATTTTGTTGTGCAGTTTGCAAAACCAATAAATAATTAGGAGAAGGATGCGAAGTAATTTCGTTCAGATTCACCAATATAAAACCAAATTTATTTGAAGCTGATTTCAATTTTTCAGTTGTGTCGTCAGAACTGAAGTCGTTATAAATTGTATAACTAAAATCAACGGCTGTATCAGAATTCATAACACTTTCGATGGTTCGCAGTGTAGTATCCAATGAATCTTTTACTGGTGTAATTATGTGTATTTTATTCATTTACAAATCTATTTGATAAACCTTTTGATGCCGGGAATGGTTTTTAATGGAAAATCGCGTTTCACTAATATAGCAAAAAACACAATCATTAAAATTGTTTTTAGCAATAAATCTACTGTAGGGTAAGATGTGTTGATAAACATGCTGATAATGTAAAGCAGAATAGTTACACCAAAATAAAGTCCAATAGTTTTCAAATCATACTTTATTGGCATATATTTTTGTCCAAAATAATACGATACCACCATTACAGAGAAATAGCAAATAAACGCAGCCCAGGCACATCCCATATAACCATAAACCGGTACAAAAACAACATTCATAACCACAATTATAATGGTTCCAAAAATGGAAAACCATGCACCGTAAATGGTTTTATCAGTAAGTTTGTACCACAACGAAAGATTAAAAAATATCCCTTGGAAAATAAATGAAAAAAGTACAATCGGCACAACATCAAGACCTTTCCAGTAATCGGGGTGAATTATTAGTTTAAAAACATCGATGTATAATACCATTCCAAGAAATATCAACAACGAGAAAATTATAAAAAACTTCATCGCATCGGCGTAAGTTGCCAAGCTATTTTTATCTTTATGTTGTGCAAAAATAAATGGTTCATAAGCATACCTGAACGCCTGAGTAAACATCATCATTACCATGGCAATTTTTGATGTTGCACCATAAATTCCCAGCTCAGTTTTCCCAATTTCGCCTGTTCTGAGGAATGGGAAAAGAATTTTATCCAGATTTTGATTCATAATTCCCGCAACTCCTAAAATAAGCAATGGAAATGAGTACTGCAGTATTGGTTTAAGAATTTTGAAGTCCAGATTGAATTTGCCAACAAAAATGTATGGAAGCAAGATAATTGTCTGTATAATAGTTGCAATAACGTTAGAAACAACAACATAGCCAACACCATAATTCGGATTATAAAACCAATTGATTGTTTCGGGAGCTTTTGTCATTAACCATGGACAAACTACTAAGAAAAACAGATTTAAGATGATATTAAAAACGACATAAAGCATTTTTAATGCAGCAAATTTAATAGGGCGGTTTTGATATCTTAAATATGCAAAAGGAATACACGCAAAAGCATCAATGGCAACCGTAACCCCCATCATTGTAATAAATTCTGGATTTGAGGTATAGCCAAGAAAGTTTGCAATAGGGCTTTCAAAAATAAAGCACAAAGCGGTGAAAATTAAAGACGTAATTCCAACAGAAACGATTGTATTTCCATAGACATCCCGTTCCTGCTCTTTGTTTTTATTGGCAAAACGGAAAAAACCTGTCTCCATTCCATAAGTAAGTATTACCAAAAGAAGAGATGTCCATGCATACAAATTGGTTACAATTCCATAGTCTGCCGGTCCTCCTGCAAGAAAGAAAGTGTAAAATGGCATCAACATCCAATTCAGGAATTTTCCTAAAATACTGCTTACACCATATATGGCGGTGTCTTGCGCCAATTTTTTCATCTGTTGTGCCATAAAAACAATCTAAATTATAAAACCATTTTCCGAAAATCTATTTCACTCCAAACCACTTCAATACTTTTTCTACCCATTTCATTTCTGATGAAGGTTCAAAATCTTCCGGTTTCAAATACCCGCCTTCCATAAGTATTTTTATAGCTTCTTCAGCCTGTTCAGTTCGTACTTGAAGTTTGATACCACCATTTGCATTTACGTAATCGCGGTTAATAATTTCATCTTGCCCAAAACATTCAATTTCATACGATTCAAGATATGATTTTACTATTTCATATTCTGTCGATAAACTAAATGAACGTAATGTTACAAGTCCTTTCATAATCAGTAGTTTTAGAAATTTAAAAAACCAGTAAAAAGCCAGTGTAATTTAAATTGACAGAATGGTTTAAAACAACGTTCCGGTTTCACCCAATCTTATTTTCCCCAAATGTTTGTATGCCAATTCAGTCACTTCGCGGCCGCGCGGTGTGCGCTTCATGAAGCCTTCCTTTATCAAAAACGGTTCGTAAACCTCTTCTATTGTGCCTGCATCTTCACCAAGTGCAGTTGCAATTGTTGTTAAGCCAACAGGACCTCCACTAAATTTGTCGATTATTGTGTTCAGAATTTTATTATCAATTTCGTCCAAACCATATTTGTCGATATTCAATGCTTCTAAAGCATAACGAGCAATTTCAACGTCGATGCTGCCATTTCCCTTCACTTGAGCAAAATCACGAACTCTACGAAGTAAAGCATTGGCAATTCGCGGTGTACCTCTACTCCGACCTGCAATTTCTACAGCCGCTTCATGACCAATCTCAACATTGAGTAATCGTGCCGATCGTTTGATGATTCCTGTAATCACCTCAATATCATAATATTCAAAATGGCAATTGATTCCAAAACGAGCTCTCAAAGGTGCCGTCAACAAGCCACTACGTGTGGTAGCACCAATAAGTGTAAACGGATTCAAATCCAATTGAATTGACCGTGCACTTGGACCTTTATCTATCATTATATCAATGCGATAATCCTCCATGGCAGAATAAAGATATTCTTCTACAATAGGACTTAAACGATGAATTTCGTCGATAAAAAGCACATCATTTGTTTCCAAACTTGTGAGCAAACCAGCTAAATCGCCAGGTTTGTCGAGTACAGGTCCGGATGTGATTTTAAATCCTACGTTAAGCTCGTTGGCAATTATATTCGAAAGTGTGGTTTTTCCAAGTCCGGGAGGTCCATGAAGTAGCACGTGGTCAAGCGATTCGGTACGCATTCGAGCAGCCTGCACGAAAATCTTCAAATTCTCGACAATTTTATTTTGTCCGCTAAAATCCGAAAAAGTCAGTGGTCGCAAAGCATTTTCGAACTCCTTTTCACCTTTCTTGTTGTTTCGTATGTCGAAATTCTCTTCTTCCATAATTATTTCAGTCCATCTTTTACAAAGTATAAAACTTTAAAAATATTGAGTTTTTCTACTATTTCGTTAAACTCCTAAAAACTTCTTCCATGCTCCGCTCTATCTCTTTTATTGTCAGTATTTTATTGTTAGATTTCACAGCAAAATCAAAAATATCTCCACGAACATCGTTGGATGCAATAATTGAAAATTTCTTATTATTAATTGATTTTACGTTATCTATATTGTCTAGTTTTTCTAATTCTTCAGCTAAAACTGATTTTGTAAATTCCACTTCAAAATGAAAACTATTCTCGTCGAAAAGCTTTATCTTATAAATATCTGCATAATCAGCAACTATTTCACCTTTATTAATTACAATTACCCGATTACATATTGCTTTGATTTCCTGCATAATATGTGTACTGAGTAATACTGTTTTGTCTTTCCCAATTTCGCGTATTAGACTCCTTATTTCTTCCAATTGGTTGGGATCAAGTCCCGTAGTTGGTTCGTCAAGTATCAATACTTTTGGGTTCGGAATCAATGCTTGAGCAAGTCCCACCCGTTGACGAAAACCTTTTGATAGCTGTCCAATTTTTTTTGTAAACTCGGGTCGTAATCCTACTAAATCAATAAGTTCATTTACCCGATTTTCCTTTTCCTTTCCTAATTTGTACGTTTCAGCAATAAAAAGCAAGTATTCTTTCACGTACATTTGTGCGTACAAAGGATTTTGTTCTGGTAAATAACCAACCAAGCTACTTGTTTTAATTTGATTATCAATTACTTCCATTCCACAAATCTTTACAGATCCATTTTTATAGGACAAAGCGCCTGCCAAAATCTTCATTGTAGTGGTTTTACCGGCACCATTTGGACCTAGAAAACCGACTACCTCACCTGCCCCAATTTCGAGGCTTATGTTGTTGAGAACAATTTGTTCTCCGTAAGTCTTGGTTAGATTTGAAACGCTGATTGACATTTTTTCATTTACTATTTTGGCATTTACTATTTACAATTTAAGACAGACAATCTTAAATTGATTTCTTATTCTTTGTCAAACATAAACCCACAGACAATAAAATATACCAACCAATAATTGGTGCAAAGGCATTTAGTTGGAAAATAGTTAATAAAATGACAGTTACAAATAAAAAAAAGTATTGAATTTTATTATTTTTAAATGAATAATTATTGAATTTAAGTGCAAACATTGGGATTTCGGCTACTAATAAATAACTGAAAACCAAAGTTAGTACAATTAGTAACCAAACATTTGAAACAAGGAAATCAGTATACGAAAATACTAGTCCAGCCCAAAAAATGGCATTTGCTGGTGTTGGAAGTCCAATAAATGAACTTGTTTGCCTTTCATCAATATTGAATTTTGCCAAACGAAGTGCCGAGAAAACCGGTATTATAAAACCCAGATATGGCAGCCATTCATGAATATTTGCTTTGTATAACAGTGAGAAAACTATGGCACCAGGTGCTACACCAAAACTTACAACATCTGCCAATGAGTCCAGTTCTTTTCCCATTGGTGAATATGCCTTCAGTAATCGTGCAGCAAATCCATCAAAAAAATCAAAAACTGCTGACGCCAAAATAGCTATGAAAGCACCTTGAAAATTTTCTTGAAAAGCCAGATACACGGCAATACAACCTGAAAAGAGATTGAGTGAGGTAATGAAATTTGGAATATGTTTTTTCATATAAATTAATACGAGTTTAAATCGAATTACACGAATTTCTATCTACAACTATAATAATGCCAATGGCAAATAACATTTTACTCCTTATTCTTGCTGTCAATCCATATTGTTACAGGACCGTCATTCACCAATGAGACTTTCATATCGGCCGCAAAAGTCCCTTTTTGTACTTCCTTGCCAAGTCTCAAGCTTAATTCATTACAAAAATGTTCGTACAATGGAATAGCAATTTCATGTTTAGCAGCCTTAATATAAGATGGACGGTTGCCTTTTTTAGTTTGAGCATGTAAAGTAAATTGACTTACCACCAATAATTCGCCATTTATATCCATCACGGAGCGATTCATAACCCCATTTTCATCATCGAATATCCTTAACCCTACAACTTTTCCAGCCAGCCATTGGCTATCTTCAACATTATCAACATCCTCAATCCCGACCAATATTAATAATCCCAGTTGAATGGAAGACTTAATTAAATTATCGATTTTGACAGATGCCTCACTAACACGTTGAATTAAAATGCGCATGAAATTTTTCTGAAAATTACTATATATGACCTGCAAAATTACAAAAAAATATTGAAAGTTTCTGTGAGCAAAAATTATAATCGGTTTTCTTGGATTGTAAGTTTGAATTTTCAAATATTTTCAGATACCGAAGAAGTTTTTTCTGTAACTGAAAATTCAATTTGTAAACAAAAGAACTAAGTGATTTTAATAAAAAAAACCCGCTGCCAGCATTTTATTGCCAACAGCGAGTTAAATTACATTATAAAATTGATTGCTAAAATATTACGACTGAATTAGAAGTTAACTTTAAATTCAACTCGTCTGTTTTTAGATCTTCCTTCGGCAGTTGCATTATCAGCTACAGGAACTGTTTCACCAAATCCTCTGGCTGTAAGTTTAGCTGCGTTTACACCTTTCTTTACCAAATAAGCTTTTACTGCATCTGCACGTTTTTGAGAAAGAACCAAAT
>Ga0247841_10004299_pt1 | contig 24748 bp, 22 predicted proteins | sample LaCruzMarch2015__2_FD_192410 | JGI IMG/M metagenome (GOLD analysis project Ga0247841, IMG submission 192410) | Freshwater microbial communities from meromictic Lake La Cruz, Castile-La Mancha, Spain - LaCruzMarch2015_18m | ecosystem: Environmental > Aquatic > Freshwater > Lake | place: Spain... | reverse complement strand
AAGCAGGTGGAGGTGCTGCTCGGTTATCGTCGTCCTCAGGAAGTGGCCTACGTAACGGGAGAGGAAGCGGTCTATCTCTGGCACCTGTGGGAGCGCAAAGGGAACGAGAACGCCTTGAACCTGCTGCGCCGTTACAATCAGGAAGATACCAGGAACCTGGAGCCCTTGGCCGACACGGTCTACGCTCGACTGGCCGACGGCCTATTGAGGGGGTGCCAGGGATGACCGAGGACGTCCCGGGATTCCTGGACCGGGCCAAACACCTGGCCGAGATCATCAGGAAAGCGGGCTCCGTGACCGTGGTCTCGCACATCGACGCCGACGGGATCTCCTCGGCGGCCATAGCCAAACGCGCCCTGGACCGGCTGGAGGTCCCTCACCGCCTGCAGTTCGTCAAATCCCTGGGGGAGGAAGAGAAAACGGCCATTTCCAAAATGCCTGAGGACATCATCTGGATATGCGACCTCGGCGGCGGTTCTTGCGAACGGATGCGCGAGCTGCACTGCGTGATCACCGACCACCATCAGATAGTTAATGGGGGGCAGTCGCGCCTGGACCTCTTCGGGGACATGGAACATATGCTCAATCCCCTGCTGTTCGGCATGAACGGCGCCACGCAATTGAGCGGTGCGGGGAACACTTACTTTGTAGCTAGGGAGCTGGACCGGCAGAACACGGACCTGGCATACTTGGCAATAGTGGGGGCGGTGGGTGACATGCAGGACCGCAGCTCTCGCAGGCTGGCCGGGCCGCTGCATTCCCTGGTGATCGAGGACGCCGTAGCGAAAGGCACGCTGCAGGTGGTCACCGATGATCTGCCCTTCTTCGGCTGGGTCACTCGATCGGCCGCGGCCATGCTGGCCTTCTCCAACGACCTGAAGGCCATCGGCTATGATGACAGCATTAAGGACGTTTCCAATCTCTTCTTTCAAGAGAGGATATCGCTGAAGAGGTCTGGAGCGTCTTCACAAAGGCGCGAGGGGGAGACCAAGGCCACCTGGCGCAGCTGGTCGGAGCTGGACCAGTCCGAGCGGAACACTATGAAGGCCGTGCTAAGGGAACGCCTGGCGGCGAAGGGGTTGGACTACCGGGCCTTGGACGGCATGCTGGGCGACATCTACCTGTTCGTGGAGAATCCCCCGTTCTCGCCCACGCGTGAGGCCAAGGAGTTCGCCACGCTGCTGAACGCCTCCGGCCGCTATATCCTAACCCAGGACGGCAAAGGGGACGATGAGAGGGGGGAGCTCATCATCAACGTCTGCCTCAATCCCAAGGTGTTTTCCGAATCGGCGTTGGCCAACGTGGACAATCACAAGGTCAACATACGCGAGGGGGTGAAGGAAGTGCACCGGGTGGAGCAGATGGAGAACATCCAATATCTCCTGCCCGACCGTAAGAACAGCTATTGCCTTAAGGTGAACGACACCATCCTGGGGATCATCGCCGGCATGGTCCTGGACCAGAAGAAAGGGGATGCCGGTCTCAACGTGGACCCGCAGAAACCGCTGGTGGCCCTGACCGAGAAGGAGGAGTCGGCCGAGTCGGGAAAGGACCCGGTGGTCAAGGTCTCCACCCGGATGAACCGGGATCTAACTAAAAAGGGCATCAACTTAGGCAAGGCCGTCAACCAGGCCGCCCTGAGGGTGCACGGGGACGGCGGCGGTCACGACGTGGCCGCCGGGGCTAACATCCCCAAGAAACAGATAAAGAAGTTCCTAACCGCCCTGGACGAAGAGGTCGGGGCCCAGCTTTCCCGCCTCAGCCCATCAACCAGACCATGATGGCCTTCTGGGCGTGCAGGCGATTCTCGGCCTGGTCGAAAACCACGGCCTGTTCGCTATCGAAGACCTTTTCCGTGATCTCCATGCCCCGGTGCGCCGGGAGACAATGCATGACTATGGCGCCCTTGGCCGCCACGGACATCAGGGCGTCGTTGACCTGGTAGGGCTGGAATACCTTCACGCGCTCCTGGGCCTCCTCCTCCTGCCCCATGGATACCCAGACGTCGGTATAGACCACGTCCGCACCCTTGGCCGCCTCTATCGCCGATTCGACGATCCTGAGCTTGCAGCCGTTCTTCTTGGCGATGCCTTTGGCCTTCTTGGTGACGTCCGCGTCGGGCTCGTACCCCTTGGGGCATCCGCAGGTCAGGTCCATGCCCACCATGGCGCAGCCCAGCATCAGGGAGTTGCAGACATTGTTGCCATCTCCCACGTAGGCCATCTTGGCTCCCTTCAGACGTCCTACATGCTCCTTGACGGTGAGCAGGTCGGCCATGATCTGACAGGGGTGCTCGAAATTGTCCAACCCATTAATGACCGGCACCGAGGCGTACTTGGCCAGCTCCAGCACCATGGAGTGCTCGTAGGCGCGGTACATGATACCGTCGACGTAGCGTGATAGCACCCGGGCGGTGTCCGCCACGGTCTCCCCGCGCCCCATCTGCATGTCCTTGGAGGACAGGGTGACCGCGAACCCTCCTAGCTCGATCATGCCCACCTCAAATGACACCCTGGTGCGGGTAGAGGACTTCTCGAATATCATGGCCAAGGTCTTGTTCTTCAGGGGGGTGACGTCCAGGTCCCTCTTCTTTTTCATTTCCTCGGCGAAATCCAGTATCTCCAGGATATCGTCCTGGACATCGAGCATCGTGACGAAGTCCCGTTTCATTTGTGACACCGTTCTCGTGATATATCCGTGGTCGAGAGAGTTCCGACCACCGGGAGTCGTAGGAACCGGCCCACATTATTAAAGGGGATGATGGAAAATTGACAAAAACCTCGATGATTTGTCCGGACATGGTCTTTGACGGCCGAACAGCATTGCGCGGGAACGCCCAGATATTTTGATCAGCGTCTATGGAACGATGTTGTAACCGAAGGGAATGAAGGAGAACAGGAAGAAGTTGAGCATGCCGTGCATGAGAGCCACCAGACCGACGCTCCCTGTGCGATCGTAGGTGTAACCCAGGGAGAGCCCCACGAAGAAGACGAAGACCATGTAAGGTATGCTCTGGTAACCGGAGTGCATGATGGCGAACATCAGGCTGGATACGAATATGGCCACGATCCGTCCGTGCTCGGGGGTGATGGCGCTCTGCAGCAATCCGCGGAACAACAGTTCCTCGCCCAGACCGACGAAGACGACCATGATGAGCAAGAGCACCGACAGGTCCCTGAACCCCAGGTCCACTACCAAGGCTTCGTTGTCCAGGATCAGGTATTCCAGGTTGGCGGCCAGGAAACCGAAGATTATGGCGTAGAGGATGTATTCCCACCGCCAATGCACCTTCTCCCTCAGCCCATGACCGTTGAGGAAGCGGAACAGGTTCCGCCAATGCAGTTCCTTGGCGTCCACCACCGTCTGCCTCCAGACGATGTAGCTGGCCAGGATGATGGGACCATATATGAACGGCATCAAGTAAAGGGTGGTCGTGAAGAATATGGGCATGCCGATGTTCAGAACCCTCAGGAGGGATATCAAGGCAAACGATTGGAAGAGGAGCATGCGCTTCTCGGCCCACACTGGTAAAAGTATGCACAGGAATATGTTTAGGGCGTGGATGCCCAGGCTTGCCTCGGTCATCGAGGTGAACAGGAAGGCCTCGGCTAAGACGATGAGGAAGATGGGTAATAGCAGCCCGGCCTTGTCTCGCATTCGGCCAGAAATGATACTGGACATTTAAGAACTATCGCTTGGCCTGGGTAAAAAAAATAAAAAAAAGGAGGATTGATCATCGTGAACGAGCCGTTCAAGCCCGTATGAAAAAGATGTTACCGTTCACTATGACGAAGTTCGGGACGAAATTCTTCTTCTGCATCTATCTCACCTCTTTTTATGACTTCTTAGCGTTATAATCGCATTTGAACGATGATTGAAATAATATTTAATCATTATCTTGCTACTAAAGCGTTAAAAAATGATTTTAGTGGTGCAACATGACCGAGATAGGAGTCGAACAGATCAAGGTGCTCTCTGACCCCAACCGCCTGGCCATCCTCTCCCTGTTAGCTATGCGCGAGATGACCACGACGGCGGTGTCCAACCTGCTGGGATTAAGCGTGCAGAACGCCCAATATCACATCAAGAAGCTATTGGAGGCGGAGCTGATCGTTCCGACGCGAACCGAACTGGTCGGTAACCTAGTGGAGAAATACTACAGGTCGTCTTTCGAACCTGGCCTCATAAGCGATGCTGCCGACGAGAAGGGCGTGGACATCTCCGAGCGGCTTAACATCGTCTTCGCCGCCTTAGGCGCAATTAAGGGGATACTCAATCGGGGCATCCGGGTCATGGACGAGCGCAAGGCCTACTTCGAGAATGTGGCCGACCGCCCCAATTATCCGTTCGGAGCCAATTACGTCATCCTGCCGGTGAACGAATCGACCTCCATGGAGGCGGAGAAGCTGATCAACGAGCTGGACGACCGCCTTAAAGCCCTCTCGGACAGCAACCCGAAAGATTCCAAAGAGAAGATCGCCATACTGTATTCGGTCTTCCCATTCGAATGATGAGGGAATGTTTTATAAATTCGGAAGCGTTGCAGAAATCCCAATATGGCCGGGATGGGGTAGCCTGGTTATCCTTGGGGACTGTGGATCCCCGGACCCGCGTTCAAATCGCGGTCTCGGCCCCTTTTTATTCCATCACTGACTCGAATTCCCTTTCTAATATGGCCCGCTGCCTGTCCGTAAGGGTCCGCGGGTCCACCGTCACCAAGAGGATGCAACCCTCCACGATGATGTTGTCCCGCAACTGGCCCAGGAACTTGAGCACCTTGTTCAGCTCGTTGTTCATCAGCAGATATTCCAAACCTTCGATGGCTACGAGGGACGGACCTTTGCGAACGAAATCCAGGGTCATGTGGGACAGCATCTGCAGGTTGCCTGGGTCCAAACGGTCCGGACCAGGGCTCTGCGCCAGCCAGATCAACGGGGTCTGCGTGAGCTGATATCTAGCCCGCAGATGGTCTGGATAGGTACGGCAGATTATGAGCGCGGACATCCCCTCGCCCATCTCATGGACCACGGAATCGAACATGCGCTCGGAGCTGGGGAACTCGAAGAGGTAGGCGCGGCCTTTGGCGAGAGAGGGTACGTGGCGGTTGGGCGAGACCGACGGCTCGGTCACCCGGGGAGGTATCAGGATGTGATAGCGGAGGATGCCGTAGGCCACCACCACCTCGGATATCAGCTCCCCGAAACCGTAGAAGCGTGGGACGGTCACGCCCAATCCTCCTAAGATGATTATGAGGAACGCGAACACCGCAGGAAGGGTCAGGGCGAAGGTGATCAGGATGGCCTGATTCCGTTTCTCCTCGGCCATAGCTGGGAGTTTCTTACGAAGGGAGAGGGCCATGAACGCCACGTATATCGATATGACGACCAGCAGCAGAGCGAACGGGGCATCGCTCTCCGGCATCCAGCCGGACTCGTCCCTGACCATGCCACCTACGGTAAGGCTCAGCAGCCCGGCCGCGATGAGGATGGCGGGCTGATAGACGATGGAGTTATGCCTCAACAGTAGCGCTCCCGAATCATGGGGCATTATAGAGTTCAGACGGTAGGCCACTCCCATCTCGCCTACGAACACGAAGAGCATCAGCCGGAAGGCCCATCCCCCCAGGGATTCGGAGGTCAGGCTGGCCACCATAAGGTCCAGTACGCTGCCGATAGCGGCCAGAGCGGTCAGCCAAAGGAACAGGCGGTTGACCTTGGAGAAACGACCTTTGACGAAGACGTAGATGCCCAAGGCCATCTCGGAGATGGCGAGAAAAAGGATAACGGGCGTCAGCGGTCCAAGCTCGAGCATGGCGGTTGCTCAAACTATGCACACAACGTGTATTAATGATGCTCAATGATTATCATTAATGGTAATCGCGTTTGGGTTTCCTATAAATCGGGGAAGCTGCATGGGTCGGAAATAGGAGTGAAGGACATGGCTTGGAATGGACCGCTGGAGAAGATAGATGATTTCCGCTGGAAGATCCCCCGCACCTACAAGGAGTGCATGAACGGTGACGCCATCATCTTTGCTGACGAGCGCATGATCAAGACCATCACCTCTGACAACTCACCGGAGCAGGCGGCCAACGTGGCCTGCCTCCCCGGATTGGTGGGCAGTTCCATGGCCATGCCTGACATCCACTGGGGCTACGGCTTTCCCATCGGCGGGGTGGCGGCCATGGACGCCGAGGAAGGCGTGATCTCTCCTGGAGGCATCGGTTTTGACATCAACTGCGGCGTTCGGCTCATAACCACCGACCTGCGCACGGAGGACGTCAAACCGCACATAATAGAGCTGATCAATGTCATGTTCCACAATGTCCCGGCGGGAGTAGGTTCCAAAGGGGTGGTCGACGTGGCCGCCAACCAGATAGACCGTATACTCCAGGAGGGGGCGGAATGGGCTGTGGCCGAAGGATATGGCTGGTCCGAGGATTTGGTGCGCACCGAGGAGAACGGGCGCATGAAGAACGCCGACCCGACCAAGGTCTCCGCCAAGGCCAAGCAGCGCGGCGTGCCCCAGGTGGGTTCGCTGGGCTCGGGCAACCATTTTCTAGAGGTCGACCGGGTGGAGAAGATCTTCGACCCCGTGGCCGCCAAGGCCTTCGGTCTGGTAGAGGAGGGGCAGGTCACCGTTTCCATTCACTGCGGTTCCCGCGGCTGCGGGCATCAGATAGCCACCGACTACCTCCAGGTCATGGAGAGGTCGGTGAAGGACCGGAACCTGAGACTGCCGGACAGGCAGCTGGCCTGCGCCCCGGTGAACTCCACGGAGGGGCAGGACTACCATGCCGCCATGGCCTGCGGGGCCAACTACGCCTGGGCCAACCGACAGATGATCATGCACTGGGTGCGCCAATCCTTTGAGAAGGTGTTCGCCCGCAGCGCCGAGGACCTGGGAATGAACCTGGTGTACGACGTGGCGCATAACATCGCCAAGGTGGAGGAGCATACGGTCGATGGAAGACGTCGCAAAGTGTACGTGCACCGCAAGGGCGCCACCAGAGCGTTTCCCAAGGACCACCCGGATGTGCCGGCCATCTACCGCTCGGTCGGCCAGTCGGTACTCATCCCCGGGGACATGGGCGCCGGCTCGTACGTGCTGGTGGGAACGGAGGGCGCCATGGCGGAAACGTTCGGCTCCACCTGTCACGGCGCCGGCAGGATAATGTCCCGAGAGGCGGCCATACGCAGCTATTCCGTCCAGTCGGTCACCCAGGAGCTGGAGGGCAAGGGCATCTATCTCAAGGGGAGCACCCGGGACGGCATCCAGGAGGAAGCGCCGGGAGCCTACAAGGACATCGACGACGTGATCAGGGTGGTAGTGGGCGCCGGCCTGTCGCGCCCGGTGGCCAAGCTTTCCCCTATAGGGGTCATGAAGGGTTAAAGCTCCTCGATGGTGCGCGCCGCCGCCCTCTCCACGTCAGCGATGTGGCGTTCGGGGCAGGAGACCATCACCGCCCAGTCGTGCACGCCGCGGGACTGCAGGGCTTTACTGATCGGGCTCAGGCGGGTCAGCGGCCTTACCTTCTCCCCGTTCAAAATAGGGACCTCCGTCTTTCCCAGGCGGGCCTCCCCGGTGATCAGCTCGCGATGCGGAACGTCCAATATGATCTCCGAGGCGTCCACGCCGGCGCGGTCGGCGATCATGGCCTCCACCGATTTCCGTTTGCGGTAATCCGTCAGCCGCACCAGTCGCTCCGCCTCCTCGTCGGTCATGTCCGGGATGTAGACCGAGTAGGCTTTCTTGTAGAGCTGACGGTACTTCAGCATGGTCATGATCCTCTGCGAGGGACCGTCCTGGCGCATGAGCTTCTCTGTCAGGGAGGCGTCGTTCTCCCTCTGCAGCTGGTCGGCGATGCTGTCGTCCGCCAGCTCCACGGCCTTGCACAGCATCATCTCGGCTATGCGCACCGTCTTGTGGAAGTAGACCGAGGTGTACATAAGCGCCCTGGCCACCATGAGCCCTTCCGCGGCCACCATGCCGTTCTTGCGCACCACTATGTCCCCGTGATGCAGCTCTATGGTCTGGATTATACGGTCGATGTCTATGGTGCCGTGGGCCACCCCGGTGTAGTGCGCGTCCCGCAGCAGATAGTCCATCTGGTCCGCGTCCACCGGGCCGTGTATCATCTGGTGAAGGTACTCCGGGGAATTGAAATGCGATTGGCCATCTTCCATCAAGAAGCTCTGTCCATCGGGGCGCCGTCCGCTGGGGTAGGCGATTATGTCCTTGACCGCTGAGGCGGAGACGCCGGCCTTTTCCAGCATTTCGCTGATGGTAGGGAACCTGGTCAGGTGCTTGGCCTCGGCCGGGGAGCAGACGGTCCGTTCCCCGTCGATGATGGAGGAGCCCATCTGCATGTGGTCCAGGGAGAAGCGGTTCTCCAACACCTCTTCCAGGGTGTGGGAGAAGGGGGCATGGCCCAGGTCATGGAGCAGCGCCGCCGCCAGGGCCTGGTCCCGGTCCTGACCGTCCAGGCCCAGCGCTTGGCACATCAGGTCGGCCACGTGATAGGTGCCCAGGGAATGCTCGAAGCGAGTATGGTTGGCCCCAGGGAATACCAGGTAGGCCAATCCGAGCTGCTTGACCCCGTGCAGCCGCTGCAGTTCCGGGCGATGGAGGATGTCCAGAAAAACGCCCTTGACCTTGACGCTGCCGTGCACGCTGTCGTGAATTATCTTCTGCTCAGGCAGGGACATGAAAATAAAAATGCGAGCCCCGCAGAGGTAGCGGGGGAGGGGGCTTACTGGTAGCCGCCCTTTATCTTCTTCCGGTCGATGCGGATCCCGTTGGGGGCCACCACGATGAAGTTGTTGCCGATGGCGGCCACGTCGCCGTTGGTGTCTCGGGCCACAGACTTCAGCTCGTTGGTTATGCGCTTGAGGGTGTTCTGGTCGTTGGCGATCGGGGAGTAGTCGATCATGAGGATGTTGCCCTGGTACACCGGTTGGGTGATAGGCCCCACGTCCTCGTAGCGGTATATCTCAGCGATCTTAATGCCTCCGGCGGAAACACTGCTCTCCTCCTGGAAGTACAGCGCCCCGAGATCGATGTACTGGTCGGTCTCTACGCTCTTAATCTCTTCCTTCCCCTTACCCAGCGGTTTCTTGAGAATTGGCATTGCATCCCTCTCGAATGTCAATGTTATGGCGTGTTATTGATATTAATGTATCGCACCCCAGAGGGTGCGTGGATGTCGCTATTACCTTTCGTCATACTTCCAAATCTTGTCCCCGACGAAGTGCAGGTTCCTTATGGCCTTTCCCGGTGCCCGGGCGGCCATTATCTCGGCCCCGACCAAGGCCATGCCTACGGCCAGCGGGCGTTTATGCGTGACGTCCCTGACCCACACCATGTCCCCCTCCTTCACCTCGGGGTCCACCTCGACTATGCCTGGTGACATGACGTCCGCGCCGTTGGTGACGAAAGGCACCGCGCCCATGTCCACGGTCACGAAGCGCTTCGAAGCCTTGAGCCGCAACAGACCGCGTATGGTGAGGAAAGGCTTTCCTTCGACGATCATTCCCTCGATGACGTTGTTTATGAATATCAGCTCGCATTCCGGTCCTTCGGCCACGTCCACCGTGTCCTTGGGCGACAGCACCTGGATGCCCGCCGAGGCCGTAAGACCGTCGGACAGGACCTTGAGCTCCTTCTCCCGTAACCTTCGGCGTTTCCTGACCCTGATCTCGCTCACGAATCGATAATGATGGGGTGGCCAATTAACTTTGCCCTCCGTCGCCGCCTCGCGCCACGTTCTCGGATAGATTCATTATTTCATTTCGTTATTCCGTACCATGAAGTTATCGCTGGTGGCCACCCGCATCGGGATCCTGTCGTTCAAGATATTGGTGGCAGTCATCGTCGCCCTGAGCATAGTGCCCCTGGTATCGGGCGGCATCAACATCAATTTCGATACGAACGGGAACAACGACTGGCAGCTCACTGGCGACACCCTCGCGCTCAGCTCTCCTTTGACGGTGACGAACAACGGCGTGTTCGCCATCAACGACCTGACCGTAGGCTTCACCTTCCTGGACCAGCAGGGCCGCGTGTTGTCGCAGGGCGGAAGCGAGAAGATGGACGTCCCCGCCGGAGGGGATACCGATCTGTACATCACCATGTCCCTGGACCTGGGTGACATGGACCAGCAGGACCGCGCCGATTTCATATTCAACGGCATGGAGACCAAGCTCATCCTGGACGTGGACGCCAAGTACACCTGGGACCTGATCAAGGTCAACATAGAGGGCGGCAGCGAGATGGACTGGGAACCGCTCATACGCGATATCGACATCTTGACGGGGAACGCCTATCTCAGTCAGGACGGGGAAGAGCGCTTCATGGTGATCCCCTACACCCTTAACGCCCAGGACACGGTGTTCAACCAGATGATTTTGGTGACCACCCAGTTCCGCGACGCCCATGGCTTTGTGGGGAACGTCACCAACACCGTGATGATCAGCCCGGGCATGTGGCAGGAGTCCTTCGTGCCCATCTCCAACGATACCTACGACCGTCTGATGTACAACCCCGAGGAGCTAAGCGCCTCCGTGACCATCACCTTCCTGGACTGTTCCACCACCGTCAATGAGACCTGGGGGTGGTGGATGTGAACGCCGGGGAGTTCGACTGGAAGCACGCCGATCCTAAAAAAGGCGCCACCTCCGCGGTGATGCACGCGCTGAAATATCTGGTGCTACCGCTGGCGGTGGTAATGATTGGCTTGGTCGCCCTTTCTCGCGCCGAGGGACCGCAGGCATTCCGTACCATTCTGCAGGACATGCAGTTCCTGGTGATAGTGTTCGGCATCGTGCTGACGGTCCTGGGATTCTTCCGGGGAGCCTATCCCAAGGGAAGCTATTCCCGCCTGACGTTCGCCATGGCGGTGAGCGTCCTGGCCATCGTGTTCGCCTTCAGCCTGCTGCTGGGAGGTCGGGTGCAGGAGGTATTCTCCGACGAGATTTTCGAGCTGGACCTGGAGATGCTCTTCGCCCTGTACTTCGTAGGGGCGACCTTCAAGGTGTTCATGCAGCTGGGGGAGTTCGTCGACCACCGGCGGGCCTGGCTGGAAGGGAGCGACCTGACCGTCCCGCGAGTGCCGGAGGACCCTAAGGAGCACCGCTGGTTCCATGACTTCCGTCTGCGCTACGGGAGCCTGTACCAGGGGTTGAAGCTCTCCCGGAGCACCCTTATCGGCTATGTGATACTGCCTGTCGCCCTCATCATCATCCTCAAGGCCGGGCTGTCAGATCTCAACGCCCAGGAGGTCGAGGAAATGATCTCGAGACTGGATGGGATATTCACCTTCATGCTCGTCCTGGGCCTTCCCATGACCATCCTGGCCTTCTTCAAAGGATTCTATCCCCGGGGTTCGTTCTCCCGCCTCGCGCCCGCCCTGGTCATGGTCCTCATAAGCCTTTACTGGATATGGATACTGGCGATGGAGGGTAGGTTCGCCCTCGACACCATCGAGGACATCTCGATAAGCATCGACTATTCCGGCATCCTCATGCTCATACTCCTCGGCTCCGCCCTCTGGCTCGTGTACTACGTCCTGGAGCTGGTCGTCTACCGCCGGGAATGGAAGGAGGGCGGGTTCCGCAAGGACCTGCATGAGCGCAAGAAAAAGGAAAGGCCGAAGAGGCCTGAAGATAAACCAGCCGTCGATGAGGGGGCAAAGGAGCTCGAGGCGAAACCGGTCACGGATGAGAAGCCTTCGGCTGGGGAGGGCCCGGCTCCGCCTCAGGAGAGCATCTCACCGTAGAAGTCCATTATCTGGGCCATAACAGAGTCAGGGTGGTAGCGCCGCAGCACCTCGGCGCCGGCTTCGATGACCCTCTGGCGCCGGTCCTCATCGTCCAGTATGGACCGCAGCTTCTGGCCGAGGTCCCTGTCGTCGCCGCTGGTGAAGGAAAGCCCGGCCGGCCCGAGTATGCTGGCGGAGGAGCCGCTGTCGGATACTATCAAAGGCAAGTGGTGCGCCAAAGCTTCCAAGATGGTGCGGGGGAAAGGCTCCGGCCAGATCGCCGGGTGCACGAAGACGTCGGCCATATCGTAATAGCGGCCGATCTCATCCTTCTCCATGAAACCGGTGAAAATGACCTTGCCCTCCAGTCCCATCTCGTTGGCCAGTGTTTTAAGCTGGGCGGAGTGGTCCCCTTTTCCCACGATGTAGAGCATATGGCCTTCGGAGAGCGTGGAGAAGGCCTTGATGAGCACCTGTAACCCCTTCTCCGCCTCCAGGCGGCCCACGTACAATATGATCTTGTTCCGGCCATCCTTGGACGGCGGGAGGGGATTGGAGGTCAATCCCGGATCGAACATGTTAGGAATTAGGGTTATCTTCTTCGCGTCGTAGCCCGCGTCCAAATAGCATTGCTTTGTGGCCTCGGAGAGGGCGATGTAACCGGCGGCGCGACGCGAGCGGCGGTGCATGGTGACGAACTCCAGCCAATGCAATGGCATGAAGGCCCTCATCTGCCACGGACCGGGGCGCTTCATGGCGCAGTTCAGCGAATCCATCGGCCTACAGCCGGCACATTCCCCTTCCACGTATTCGCTGGGATTGGTGCACACCGCGGCCAGGTTGTTGAGGGTGGCCACCACCTTGATGTTCCGGCCTTTGGCGTAACGCACTGCCGCCGGCAGTTGCTGGGTGTTGTAGATGTGGATGATGTCGCAGTCCGGGCGGCGCCTCTTGAGTTCCCGGTAGGCCAGACGGTTCAGGCCCAGCAGGGTGCGGGAACTGGAAAGATAGACGGTCTCCCCTTTGCCATTGTCTTGCGGCGGTATCGTGTCCCCGGTGAAGGCCCAAACATCGGTGCGCACCCCTCTGGCCCTGAGCCCTTTGACCAGAAGTTTACAGCTGAAAGCGCACCCGCCAGTGTAATGGGGCGGATAATCGGGCGTTATGACCAACACCTTCAACGGTCTCTTGGGGCTTTCCAGCAGAACACCTTGCGGGGGATGCTATGTTCAAGCCATTTAGTAATGTTTTGCCTTCTCCCGACGCTTCAAGCCCAACTACCAAGCGGGACTTAAATAATCATTTGCCTTTCTATGCCCAGGGTCGCATCCATGAAGGTATCGATCGTCGGCACGGGTTATGTGGGTCTAGTGTCTGGAGTATGCTTCGCGGAGCTGGGACACGAGGTCGTATGCTTGGACACGATTAAGGAGAAGGTGGACAGCATCAATTCCGGTGTCCCGCCCATTTTCGAGGAGGGGTTGGAAGAGCTATTGAGGAAACACCTGACCTCGGGCATGTTCCGAGCGACATTGGACCTGTCCGCGGTCCTGAGCACCGAGATGACCTTCCTGTGCGTGGGCACCCCTTCTAGAGAGGACGGCTCCATCGAACTGAAGTACATATTGCGGGCCGTCGAGGACCTGGGGTCCGTGCTCTCTAAGAAAGAGGGAAGGCATGTGGTGGTGGTGAAGAGCACCGTCCTTCCCAACACCACCCGGGACCTGGTGACGCCTTTGCTTTTAGAACGCTCCGGTAAGACCCTTGGCCAGGATATGGGGGTGGCCATGAACCCGGAGTTTCTCAAGGAGGGCGTGGCCGTGGCCGACTTCATGGGGCCGGACCGCGTGGTGATAGGGGCTTTGGACGACCGGACCTTTCAGGAGGTAGCCTCATTGTACCAGGGCGTGGAGGCCCCGGTCCTGCGCACCGACCTCTCCACCGCGGAGATGATCAAGATGGCCTCCAACTCCTTCCTGGCCGCGCGCATCTCCCTGGTCAACGAGATGGGCAATATATCCAAGGCCATGGGCCTGGACTTCCGCGAGGTGGCCAAGGGCGTGGGCATGGACCCGCGCATCGGCCCTCTGTTCCTGCGCCCCGGCTGCGGCTTCGGCGGTTCTTGCTTCCCCAAGGACGTCAAGTCCATCAGAGCTAAGGCGCGGGAACTGGGCGTGAGGACGGACATGCTGGACGCCACCCTGTCAGTGAACGAGAGGCAGCCCCTGCGCATGGTCGAGCTGCTGAACGACCGGATGCGAATAGAGGGGAGCACGGTGGCGGTGCTGGGGCTGGCCTTCAAACCAGGGACCGACGACATCAGGGAAGCTAGCTCCCTGATCGTAGTGGCCGAGCTCCTTAGAAAGGGAGCCAAGGTCCGGGCCTTCGACCCTCAGGCCATGGATAATTTCCGGGTGGCTTTTCCCCACATAATCTACTGTTGTTCGGCCAAGGAGTGCCTGGAAGGCGCGGACGCCGCCCTGGTCCTCACCGAATGGAAGGAGTTCTCCGACCCTGAGCTATACGGTTCCATGCCAGTCGTGGACGGGCGGAGCATCACCAAGACTATTAACTACGAAGGGATTTGCTGGTAACGATGAAAGCGGTCATTCCTGCGGCTGGATGGGGAGTGCGTTTCCTGCCTCTCACCAAGGAGCAACCAAAGGAGATGCTACCGGTCATCGACAAACCAGTCATCCAATACGTGGTCGAGGAGGCGGTGGCCGCCGGCATATAGGACATCATCATCGTCACCGGAAGGCACAAGCGGACCATCGAGGACCATTTCGACCGCTCCTTCGAGCTGGAGGCCATACTCCAGAACGGCCATAAGAGCGAACACCTGAAGGAGATCAGGAAGCTCTGCGACCTGGCCAATTTGCATTACATACGGCAGAAGGAGCCCCGGGGGCTGGCGGACGCCGTCTACCAGGCACGTTACCATGTAGGGGATGAGCCTTTCGCGGTCATGCTCGGGGACACCATTCACGTGGCCGACGTGCCCGTGGTCAAGCAATTGATGGACATCTACGAGCGCACCGGCAAATCGGTCATCGCCGCGGAGCGCGTGCCCGGGGACAAGGTGAAGGACTATGGTGTCCTGGACGCCGTCAAGGTCCAGGACAGGTTGTACCAGATAAACGACCTGGTGGAGAAGCCCCGGCCCGAGGACGCCCCCTCCGACCTATGCATCGCCGGCACCTACGTGCTCACCCCGGCCATATTCGAGTGCATCGAGAGGACCAAGCCAGGATATAACGGCGAGCTGCAGCTCACCGACGCCCTGAAGCTTCTGCGGGAGAAGGAGGGAATGATGGCCTGGGAGTTCCTCGGTAAACGTTATGACATCGGGGACATTCCCGGGTGGTTGAACTCCCAGTTTGAACTGGGGCTAAAGCACCCGGTCTACGGAAAGCAACTGCGGGCCTATCTTAAGGAACTGAACCGGCGCGAGAAGCTTTTCTGATCAGCCAGGTATCAGCAGCACGGGGCGGGTGGAGCCTTTGACGACCTCTTCGGAGGTGGAGCCCAGCGTTGTTCCCCTCAGGTAGCTCTTGCCGGTGGTGCCGAGCACGATCAAGGTGGCATCGATCTCCCTGGCCGCCTCCAGTATGTTGTAGGTGGTGGTCCCGAAGTGCATATGGATGTCCACGTTGCAGTTCTTGATGACCAGGTGGTCCCTGAACTCTTCCAACTTTACCCTGACCTCCTTGAAACGCTCGTCGTCGTCCATTTTATACTGCCGGGCTTGGACCACATGGAAGAGGGTGATGTTCTTGACCCCGGCGTCGATCATTCCCTGCACGTAGGGCTGCATGTGCCTGGAAACCTTGGACAGGTCCAGGGTGACCAGGAGGCGTTCCAGGAGCCGGGGGCAGTTCCTGCAGTAGCCCTCGGGGTCCGTGTCCGCAGACATGGGGAACTTGCCCAGCAGCACTGGTACCTTGGCCCCTCTGATAACATCCATAGAGGTGCTGCCCACGAAGAACTCCTTCATGCGCCCCTTGCCGGAGGCGGCCATGGCGACCATGGTTATGCCTCTGGACCCGGAGACCTTGAGTATGGACTTGGCGGGATCCTTGCTGGTCTGAACGACCAGTTCGTGCTTCATCCCGGCGGTGGTGAGCTTCCTGCCTACGATCTCGAGCATCTCCTCGTGGGCCGGACCGCTCTGCACGGCGGAATAGACGACCAGGTCGAACACGCCGTACTCCCTCATGCCAATAGCTATGTCCACCATCATCAGGGACTGCGGCGAGAGGTCTACGGGGATCAAAAGTTTTCGGAACATCTGAACTCTCCTTTAGCGCGAATTCAACACATAATGATTTTCCCATGATGGGACGACGACTTGAAACACCACCTGAAGGGATCGGGCGACCTCGACTCTCCATCATCATTTTCGGAACCCTTTCCACAAGCTTGATGTCCGATGAACCGTTCATCGTGAGCTGTCAGTTATTTTCAGGACCCATCATGAGCACCGAACCCTCGCCCAAGACCGCGGCTGTCCTAAGCACTCTGTTGTCCAGCCTGATGTTCGGCACGTCCTATGTGGCGGTCAAGATGTCCGTGGGGGATACCAACCCGTTGCTGCTGGGGTCGGCCGTGGCCGCGGTGGGAACGGTACTTATCGCCATCATAATGTTGTTCCGAGGGACCTTCATCGGGGACATGTTCCGGCACTGGGAGTTCTGGGCCGGTTCGCTGGTCAACACCTGGGTGATGGCGCTGACCTACGTAGGGCTGACCCTGACCGACGCCTCGGCGGCCGGTCTGATAATCGGTACAAACGTGGTCTTCGTGGCCATCTTCAGCCGCGTGCTGTTCCACGAGAAGTTGGGCGTTAAACGGATAATGGGCGTGACCTTGGCCCTCCTGGGGCTGGTCACCCTGACCACCCGCTGGGACCCGGCGGTGTTTCAAGGATCGCAAATGGTCGGTAATCTGCTGGTCCTGCTGGCGGCCATAGGCATCGGGGTCACGGTAGTGCTGTCACGTGTGGCCCTGAGGAAGATCGGTCCTGATCAATGGGCCTTCGGAATGCACTTCCTGGCCCCAGCCATCTTGATATCATTGTCCATTGTGGTCCCGATGGATGGAGGATTGGACCGGTCGGTCCTTCCCGCCATCCTGTTCATCGGCGTAACATGCACCACCATCCCCACGGTCCTGTGGACCAGGGCCTTGAAGCACATTAACGTGGTGACCTCGGCCACAGTGCTCATGATGGAATCGGCCTTTGCCGTTTTCCTTAGCTGGCTGATCCTGGGGGAAGTTTTGGACAGGTATAGCATATTCGGGGCGATCATGGTGTTCGCCGCCATCTTCCTTCTAGCTAAAAACGATGGGAAGTAGAATAAGGGAAAAGGTTTGAATCGTCAGGATGAGAAGAAGCTTACTTCTTCTTCTTGTCATCCTTCTTCTTCTCACCCTTACCGCACTTGCCGCAGGACATATCTGACCTCCTATGGAGTCGACCCACAATTACTCATTGGAACGGGCCGTATTTAATCTTATCTTGAGCGTAGAATAAATGTTAAAAAAGTATGACCATAGTATCACTAAGTGCATTATTTTGCTACCTCGAAAGGTGAGTCTAAATTGGTTCCCGTGAAAGATAAAAGACGGTATTGATATCAATAAAAAAAGCATAATGGATATGTCCAATTATCAAAAATCAAAAGTGATTCTTGAAAGATTTGAGTTAAATATCTCCATAACAGCTGTAGCGTACAGGTGTGTACAATGCAGGTACTGCAGACGTCACGATTGCTCACAGAGGAGTACACCGCCAAGATATTGATGGCCACCATGGGTCGACCCAAGAGCGCCTTCGAACTGAGCGGCGCCCTGGGCATCCCCATAGCCGCCTGCTATCGAAAGATACGGGTACTGGAAGAGGCTGGGTTGATCAAATGCTGCGAGAGGCGGCTCACTCAGTCCGGCAAGCGCATGAGCATGTACAAGTCCATGGTCCGGAACGCCAACATCAGTTTTGAGAAGAACCGCATCCGGGCCCGCATCGAGATGGAGGACGGCAGCAGCACCGACGACTGCCTGGACATGGAACCTGGAATCGTCTTGAAGGAAGGCCGCGCTTAAGGCCCTCCACCATTTTATTTTTTTTAATTTTTTTCGATTCTTATAGAGAATATTATTGATAGCATCGGAATCAAACTTCGGGAAAAAAATCGACAATACCAGAAGGGTGCGTCGATAAATATAATTAATTCCGTTCTTGCTATGCGTTTTCCATAATCCTTAAAGCTCATGTCACGGACATGGGCTTGGCGATCGGCCTAGTTCCGGCGGATGTCCGCCCATAGGAGGCAGCGGAGAATGAGTGACGGAAAGACCATCGAGAGCGTAATGGATGAGGTGCGGCGATTCCCACCGAGCAAGGAGTTCAGCGACAAGGCCCACATAAAGAGCTTTGAGCAATACCAGAAGATGTACCAGGAGTCCATCGAGGACCCCGAGAAGTTCTGGGCCAAGATGGCCGCTGAAGAGCTTCACTGGTTCGAAAAGTGGAACAAGGTGCACAGCTGGGATGTGGACAATGCCGTAATAAAGTGGTTCGAGGGCGGCAAATTGAACGTTTCCTACAATTGCCTGGACCGCCATCTGAAGGACGGCCGCAAGAACAAGGCAGCCATCATTTGGCAGGGCGAGGGCGAGGATGACGTCAAGATCTATACCTATCAGCAATTGCACACCGATGTCTGCCGCTTCGCCAACGTGCTGAAATCCATGGGTGTGGAGAAGGGGGACCGCGTTTCCATGTACCTGCCCATGATCCCCGAGCTGGCCATCGCCATGCTGGCCTGCACCAGGATAGGCGCGGTGCACAGCATCGTCTTCGGAGGCTTCAGTTCCGAATCGCTCAAGGACCGCATCGCCGACTGCAATTCCAAGGTGCTCATCACCGCTGACGGCAACCATCGGGGCAGCAAGTTCGTGCCTTTGAAGAGCAACGCCGACGTGGCCCTGGAGAAGGGGACCTCGATCGAGAAGGTCATCGTGGTCAAGCGCGCCGGCGCGGAATGCCCCATGGAGCCCGGACGGGACATGTGGTGGCACGAGGAGATGGCCAAGGCGGACCGGTCGTGCGAACCGGCCTGGTGCGACGCCGAAGACCCGCTGTTCATCCTGTACACTTCCGGTTCCACGGGCAAGCCTAAGGGAGTGGTGCACAGCACCGCCGGATACCTGCTGGGGACCTCGGTCAGCTTCAAATATATATTCGACTACCACGAGGATGACACCTACTGGTGCACAGCGGACATCGGATGGATAACTGGCCATAGTTACATCGTCTACGGACCGCTGTGCGCTGGGGCTACCACCCTCATGTTCGAGGGCATCCCGACATATCCGCAGGTGGACCGCTTCTGGAACATAGTGGAGAAGTTCAAGGTGAACATATTCTACACCGCTCCCACGGCCATCCGTTCCCTGATGAGGGAAGGCGAGAAGTGGCCGCAGGACCGGGACCTGTCCTCCCTGCGCGTATTAGGCTCCGTGGGAGAGCCCATCAACCCCGAAGCATGGATCTGGTACCACAAATATGTGGGGAACGAGAACTGCCCCATAATGGACACCTGGTGGCAGACGGAGACCGGCTCCATCCTGATCACCCCGCTGCCTGGAGCGATAACTACCAAGCCCGGATCGGCCACCCTGCCCTTCTTCGGCGTGGTGCCTCAGGTGGTCAAGGACGACGGCACTCAGGCGGGGGTGAACGAAGGCGGATATCTTACGATCAACAAGCCCTGGCCTTCGATCATGCGAACTGTCTGGGGGCAGCACGACCGCTTCAAGGAGATCTATTGGACCCGGTTCCCGGGCAAGTATTTCACCGGCGATTCGGCCCGCAAGGACGATGAGGGCTACTATTGGATAATGGGTCGCGTGGACGACGTGATCAAGGTCTCCGGCCACCGCATCGGCGCGGCCGAGGTGGAGTCGGCGCTGGTCTCGCATCATTCCGTGGCCGAGGCGGCCATCGTGCCCGTGCCGCACTACATAAAGGGAGAGGCCATCTACGCCTTCGTGACCCTGAAGAAGGGAGTGGAGGAGACCGACCAGCTGCGCAAGGAGCTGGTGGCGCATGTCCGTCGCGAGGTAGGCCCTATCGCTACCCCGGAGGTCATTCAGTTCTGCCCCGGGATGCCCAAGACCCGTAGCGGAAAGATCATGCGCCGCATACTGCGCAAGGTGGCCACCGGCACCGCCGAGGGACTGGGCGACACGTCGACGCTGGCGGACCCCAGCATACTGGACATACTGATCGAAGGCAGCCGGGCCTTGTCCAAGAAGTAGAACACCTAACAAAAACGGCCTCTTGGCCGTCCTTTTCCTTTTTTTTATTTTTACGATCTACCTATTTGCTCTTCAGCTCTTCCGATATGTAGGAGAACATCTTCTTCACATTAACTAGTTCCAAAAAGAAATCGATGTCCTTGCGAGTGAACTCCTTGAGGAGGGTCAGTGCACCTAGGAATACGGCGAAAGCGACCAGCCCGAAAAGGGCCAGCGTGTACCAGCGGTCGATGATCAAGAAGATCCCAAGTGCATACATGGCGGCGGCCGCGGCCATACCGGCCAGGATCTGCAGGACCAAACGCAGGTTAGTGCTGGTGCCAGTGAGATGAAATACGGTATAACGGACGATGACGAAACCGATGATGTTGCCTATCAGCAGGGCCAGGGCCGCTCCCACGAACGATAGCCCCAGGCCGTAACTGGGAATGAAAAGCAGCATCAATGTTATGTTGATGACCACGGTGAATATCGTGATGCGGGCGGAGATGTCGGTGCGCCCCACTGCGATGATCTGGGAACCGTGGACGGCGTTGATCATGGTGATGAAGGTGGTGGCGACCATGATGCTGATGGCCTTCCCGGAGTCCACGTACTTAGGACCGAGCAGGACCTCGCAGACCTCATGGGGGAACATCATTATGAGAATGGTGATGGGCAGCCCGACCATGAAAATGTACCGTTCGGCCTGCTTGGACAACGAACGGATCTGCGCCAGTTTCCCTTCCTTGTGCAGTTTGGAGAAGGAGGGGAAGGTAAGGGTCGAAACGGCGCTGGCGATCGTGGCGAAAACCCCCAAGAACACTGCGGGAGCGGCATAAAGGCCGACATCGTCCGTGGTCCAGAAGAACGTGATTAGCAGTTTGTCCGCGCTCCCGCTCACGGTGCTGATTATGGTGATTACCAGCAAGGGCAACGCAAAGGTGTAATAAGAACGAAGGAGGACAGGCCGCGTCCACTTGATGTTCTCACGGAACAAGAGGTAGAGCGCGGTGATGAGCACCGCCACCGCTCCGAAGACGTAGGCGATGGAAAGTTCCACCGTGCCCATGTAATTGAGGGAGACGAAGATGATCAGGGGAACCCTTATCAATGGATCGACCAGGGTCACCAAGGGCATCTTGGCCATCTCCATCCGCGCCTGGAAGGTGGTTGTGGCTATGCCGGAGATGTTATACAGCACCTGATAGAGGATGAAAAGAAGAATGATGTCCATGCTAGTATCTGACAGGGTGTTCCCCAGCAGGTAGGTCCATACGAATATGGAGAAGAGGATGAGCAATACCATCAATCCGGTGAGGACCAGCTTGATGAAAGCGAAGGTGCTGATGCATTGGTTCGGATCGCACCCCTCGGACATCCTTTTTATGTGTGCGCTTCCGAACCCCAAGTCGGCCACCGCATTGAAGGTGGTCACCAGGGCCATGGCTGCCGTCACCGTCCCATAGATATCCTTTTCCAGATATCTGGTTATGAAGAAAAGACCCACGTAAGCCAGGGCTGCGGTGAGCATCTTCGAGATGAACAGGATGAAGGACCTTCTTCCGAGCACGTGATCGCCTGGAGAGTCGCGCCGGGTTATTTAACCCTGCGCTGATCATTTTCTTTTACCATTCAGTCTTCCTCCCATTTGGTTATCAGCACTGCCACCACCACGAACACGATGGCGATCGCTCCGACCACCAGCAGGTTCCAGTAGGCTCCGTTCAGATTATCGTAGGCCATGGCGTCCCGGAGACCTTGGCTCAGGTAAGTGAGGGGGAGCACCGAGGCGATGGTCTGCATGTAGTCAGGCATCATCTCCATCTGGAAGAAGGTGCCGGAAAGGAACATCATGGGGAACGTGATGGCGTTGGCCGCGGTGCTGGCCGTCTCCTCGTTCTTGACGAAGCGGGCGACGATCATGCCTAGGGCCGAGAACATGGCGCTGCCGGCCACGACCAGCAGCAGCGCGGGCAGGTTCAGGGTCATGGTCATGCCGAAGAGCAATATGCCGAACCCCATGATGATCGCCAGGGTGAGGAGGGAGATGAACAGGTACCAGATCATGCGCGAGAGCAGCCATTCGAACGGCGTCATGGGGGTCGTGGCCAGCTTGCGGAAGATCCCTGCGGCACGGAAGCGAGAGATGGTGCCCTGCATGCTGAAGACGCATGTGGTCATGACCGTGAGACCGATCACGCCAGGAACGAAGAAGTCCAGGTAGGTGAACCTCTTCTGGACGATGCTCTTCACCTCGATGGTGACATACTCTTGCCCTCCGGACATCTGTATGTTGGTGGCATCGACCACCGCGTTGACGACGTTGTACACCGTACCGGAGGTGGATACCGTCTCGTCCATCCGCAGTTCTACCGTGGCCGTGGTGTTGGTGCCGAGATTGTCGGAGTAATTGGCCGGTATCACCATTACGAAGGCTAGTGAATTGTCCTTGATGTATTGCTCCAGGTCCGTCGAGGGATCGATGAACCTCAGCTTCACCATACCGGTCTGGTTCAGACCTTTCAGGAGAGCGAAGGAGCCTGGGCCGTCGTCCAGGTCCTGTACGTTCAACGTCACGGTCTCCGAACCCAGGTTAGAGAATATCGCCCCGAATATTATGATGAGCAGCAGAGGGAAGGCGAACACCCAGAACAGGTTGCTCTTGATACGGAAGAAGGTCTTGGACTGAGCCCTCAGGTCCACCAGGACGTGCTTGGGCTTCATTGCTCCACCTCCACCAGCTTGCGTCCGGTGAGCTTGAGGAATACGTCCTCAAGAGTGCTCCCCTTGATCAGTATCTCATCGTAGGTGACCTCGGCCGAGGAGAGAAGACCTACCAATTTGGCCAGGCTGCCCTTGTCGTCCAGCTTGACCCACAGGTCGCCATCCTTGATCTCAAAGGCCATGCCCGCTCCCTTCACAGCCCCCTTGGCGGCCTCGTTGGCCGATTTGACCACGCAGGTGCTCCCCGCACCGTATTGATCGATGATCTGCCTCGGGGTGCCCATGGTTATGAAGTTGCCATCGTTCATGATGGCCACCCGGTCCGAGAGCACCTCGGCCTCCTCCATATAGTGGGTGGTCAGTATGACCGTCTTGTTCTTCGATTTCAATTTGCGGATCACGTCCCAGACCTCCCGACGGGCCTTGGGGTCCAGACCAGTGGTGGGTTCGTCTAGGAATATCAGCTCGGGGTCGTTGACCATGGATATGGCCACCCCCACCCTCTGCTTCAAGCCTCCAGAGAGGTTGATGAACCAGACGTTGCGCTTGTCCTGCAGCTGCACGGCCTCGATGAGCTCCTCCGCATCCAGCCGCTGATCGAACAGGTCGCCGAAGTAGTCGATGTTCTCCTTGACCGTGAGATAATCGAAGGCGTTGAAGGATTGCGGCAGCACTCCGATGCGCTTACGTATCTCCTTCTGCTGTTTATCGATGTCATAACCGAGGATGCGCACCTGGCCGGCGGTCTTGATCCTCAGGCATTCCATGATCTCCACCGAGGTGGTCTTCCCGGCGCCGTTCGGGCCTAGTATGGAATAGACCTCGCCGGCCTTGACCTCCAGGTCTATCCCGTTGACCGCAGTCAGGTCCCCGTACCTTTTCACAAGCCCATTTACTTCGATGACCGATTCAGCCATGGCCTTCCCCCAGGGGCAATAATCTCCAGCCGATATTATATATTTCCAGGGTCGAGGGTACGGCGGGCGACGATGCCCTGAGGAACCTGTTATAAGCGTTCAAGGCCATTTACGGCCGATCTCATGAGGGAACGCTACGCGCGCCAGATCTCTATGGAAGGCTTCGGGCAGAAAGCCCAGGACCAACTGGCCAGCTCCTGCGTGGCCGTGGTAGGCATCGGCGGACTGGGGTCCCCAGCCTGCCAGTACCTGGCCGCGGCGGGCGTGGGCAAGCTCGTCCTCGTGGACGACCAGAAGGCGGAGGAATCCAACCTGAACCGTCAGGTGCTGCACTTCGAGGAGGACGCCCGCCTCCCCCGGTACAAGGTGGAGTCGGCGCGCATGAAGCTGAAGGCCTTGAACTCCGAGATACAGATCGAAGCCTTACCCATGAAGATAGAGGAGGACAACGTCTACGTGCTGGAGAACGCCGATCTGGTCCTGGACTGCCTGGACAATCCCAAGTCCCGCTACGTTCTGAACCGGCATTGCCTCTCCAGGCGTATCCCCCTGGTCCACGGGGCGGTGGAGGGCGCCGCCGGTCACGTGTTCACCATGGTGCCTGGCGGCCCCTGCCTTCGCTGCGCCTTTCCCAAGCTGACGCCCCGCTACAAACCGGTGCCGGTACTGGGGGCGGCCGCCGGGGTCATCGGCTCCATGCAGGCCATGGAGGCCATCAAGCTGATCACCGGAATGGGAGAGTCGCCGGACGGGCGGGCTCTGTTCCTGGACCTTCGCAACAACCAGATAAACGAGGTTCAGTTCGTAAAGGACCCCAACTGCCCGGACTGCGGCTCACTTTGACCACAGGTCGATGGTGACCAGATAGGTGTCCTCGACCAGCCTGGTCTCGACCTTAAGGCCGGTGCGGTAGAACAGGTCCAGCATGCGCATGTTCTCCGCTAGCAGCTCGGCGGTGAACGCTTTGATCTTCCTCTCGCGGGCGATGTCCGCCATCGTGCCCATGAGCAGAGTGCCGATGCGCCGGTTCTGCCAGCTGTCC
>Ga0247841_10004298_pt1 | contig 24752 bp, 18 predicted proteins | sample LaCruzMarch2015__2_FD_192410 | JGI IMG/M metagenome (GOLD analysis project Ga0247841, IMG submission 192410) | Freshwater microbial communities from meromictic Lake La Cruz, Castile-La Mancha, Spain - LaCruzMarch2015_18m | ecosystem: Environmental > Aquatic > Freshwater > Lake | place: Spain... | reverse complement strand
CATCCGGTAAATGAGTAGGTAAAAAATAAAGTATTATTATTTTCAATTGTGCTTTCTTCTTTTTTGCCCGCCCAAAAAAGAAGCAATAAAAGGCGCCACGAATGAGAAGTCAACATGCACATATTTGATATTTCGCATGTGCGTCGGCCTGTCGAACCGGCGGGCCGGGCGTTGGCGTGAATTCAGTTGGATAAATTTATTTTTCAAGTCTGTTAAGTATGAGCCGGATCATTGCTAATTATATAATTTTTCATCTTAATTTGATTCTATTGGTTATAAATCAAATAGATATAAATATTGTATCATTCTACCAGCTGTATTTCAATTGGTTATAAACATTCTATCAACACAATTCAATGCTTTTTTAAAATTCAAAACATAGTGCCTAAGAATTCTTAAACTTTACGAACTTTACGAACTTTATAAACTTTTAACTAATATGGAAATAAGAAAAGCAGAAATTTCAGATGCAGAAATAATCAGGTATTTCCAGGTACAAATGGCCATGGAAACTGAACAGCTCTTACTTGATTATCAAATCGTGAATAAAGGCGTCATGGCGGTTTTTCAGGATAGTACGAAAGGAAGTTATTATGTTGCAGAAGATAATACTAAAATAATTGCTTCAATGCTTATAACCCGTGAATGGAGTGACTGGAGGAACGGAAACGTGCTATGGTTTCAGTCTGTTTATGTGTTGCCGGAATACAGAAATAAGGGAATATTTAAAAGTATGTACAATTACGCCAGAAACCTGGTTATGAATGATCAAAACCTTAAAGGACTCCGCCTTTATGTGGACAGGTCTAATAAAACTGCACAAAACGTGTATTCAAATCTTGGAATGAATGGTGAACATTACAGGATTTTCGAATGGATGAAATGATTATTTTCAATATATTTTGTATTTTTGATAAATTAATATTCCAGGATTATGAAACCAATAATATTCTTTATCAACATTCTATTGTGTGCAATTTGTCTTATCTTTTCAACTACCGGTTATTCACAAAACAGTGATTATTCTGATGGAAAGATTAATCATTTCAAAGATATTACTTCGACAATTTTTTTCGAAGATTTTGAAGATGGCATACCTTCCGGTTTTATTCTTTATGATGGCGACGGACTAACACCGTACTACAGTTTTGTCGATAATGCCTGGATTGAGTATGAGGGTACTGCCCTTAGCACATCCTATTATCAACCTCCCGGAATTGCTGACGACTGGATGATCACACCGGGCATTTTCATCCCTGAAAATGCTTTATTGCAATGGGATGCAGTGTGCTCGGATATTGACTATCCTGATGGATATGAAGTCAGGATATCTCTTGACGGGACAAGTCCTGCCGATTTCACAAATATAATTTTTTCAACCTCTGCTGAAGAAAATATTTGGGTAACTCATAACATTGACCTGAATTCACTTGGGTTTGCAAATCAGATAATATACCTGGCCTTCAGGAATAATTCAAACGACGGATGGTTTTTACTTGTCGACAATATAAAGATATATACCATTGAACAATTCGATGCAGGTGTTGCAGGATTTCTTGATCCACAGTCCGGATGTAACCTCTCCGACCAGGAGGATGTTACAATTAATATTAAAAATTACGGTTACGATACCATCTTTTCACTTCAGGTTGTTTACTCTGTTGATGGAATTCCTGTTACCCCTGAAACAATCAATGATACCATTTTACCTTTTGAGAGCATCAATTATACTTTTAACACTAAAGCAGATCTTACAGGTATTGCAGACCGGGTATTTGATTCCTATACAATTTTTCCATCAGATACCGATCCTGCCAATGATGAATTAAACGGGTACACCGTAAATACAGGCGTAGATATTGCAACGGTCAATTATGAGATGGGATTTGAGGAAGATGATTTTACTGAATTTGGTTTATGGAACATTAACGACGGCAACAATGACCTGAACACCTGGAATATGTATGAGAGTGTCTATGGTAATTTCATGTATTTTGATTTTTCTGAAGGAGCAGGCGATGACTGGCTCGTCAGTCGTTGTTTTACTTTTGATCCGGCTAAAATTTATGAGGTAAGTTTCTGGTACCTTGCCGCAAACTCAAATGAAATAAAAAACCTTTATCTTGTTCGTGGTACTGCCCAGGATCCCGGCTCGCTTTATGATACCATTACAGCAATTGAAGCTATACCAAACCTTGGCTATTTCGTTTGGGCGCATACATTTTTTACTGTTACGTCAGGTGAAGCTAATTTTTTTGGAATTCATTGTACAGGAAATGCAGCTAACCAGGAAGCTGTTTATATCGATAATTTTGAAATCCGTGAAGTACCGCCGCTCGATATTGGTGTAATTTATCAGACTTTTCCGGTTAGCGGTTGTGAAATGACCGACTCCGAAAATCTTATTATTGCTATTTACAATTATGGTTATCAGGCTGTAGATCAGTTCTCAGCAGCTTATTCATTAAACGGCGTTGCTTCCTCCCCTGTATTAGTGAACCAGAATATTAATCCGGGTGATACTTTATTTTATACATTTCCATCAACCATTGATTTATCACTGTTTGGAAATTATAACATTTCCACATATACACTGTTAGCTGCTGATGGCTATAACACAAACGACAGCTTCCAGACACAGGTATACAGTGCTTTTGACTTCAGTACGGGGAATTACGGGATGGGATTTGAACCTGAGGATAATTTTTTCGGATGGAACACCTTTAATATAAACAATGACAATGGTTTATGGATAATGAACCTTGATTACTATCCCCATACAGGAATAAATTCAGCAGCATATATTTACAGCAGTAATAACCAGGCTGACGACTACCTAGTTTCAAGATGTTTTTATTTCGAAGCATCAAAACATTATATGATCAGTTTCTGGTATGCGGTACTCAGCAGTAACTATCCGGAAAAACTATCACTTTACCTTGTTGCCGACCAGGGGCCCGACAAATCGCCTCCGGCTTTCCTCGACCTTGGAGAAATTACCAACGAGGAATATCTGAAAGCACAAAAAGGATTTCAGGTTGATGAAGATGGGGTTTATATTTTTCAATGGAAAGCTTACAGTGATCCAGATATGTACTTCATTTTTCTTGATGATATCGAAATACATCAGATCGATTGTTCATCTCCATACGTAACTCCTATAGAACTGGGCAACGATACAACACTGAATTCAGGAGGTTCTGTTATGCTGAATGCCGGAACAGGATTCCAGGAATATTCATGGTCGAACGGACAAAGTACACAGACGATTATGGTTAACCAATCAGGAGTGTATTCTGTAACAGCACTGGATACCTGTCTGAGGGAATCGACAGATGAAATACAGGTTAATATTCTGCAGTTAAATGAAAATGAAGCATTAACCGGCATAAATATTTTTCCTAATCCTGCTCATTCTGAACTAATTATAGAAACGAATAATCCTGAAATAAAAAAAGCTGAACTGTATAATATCACAGGGAAAAAAGTTCTTGTTTCAGGTTATTTCTCAGGTAATATTACTTTAAATGTATCAGATTTAACTTCAGGATTGTACATGATCAGGGTAATATCGAAAGATAAATATTTTACAGGAATGATCACTATTGAATAACATCACGATTCCGGCAACAGGATATTATTTCCATATTTGCAGGCTATGAAGTACATTATTATTTTAGGTGATGGAATGTCTGACTATCCGATTGATAGTCTTGATAATATGACACCTCTGATGGCAGCCAAAACGCCAAATATTGACAGGCTTGCTTCTATGGGCAGATGCGGAATGTTTTCAACTGTTCCGCCTGATATGCCTCCGGGCAGTGAAATTGCAAATCTTGCAGTGCTGGGATATAATGTAAAAGAGGTATTCCAGGGACGGGGTGTACTCGAAGCTGCAAGTATGGGCGTTAAGCTTGATGATAACGACCTTGCCATGCGATGTAACCTTATCTGCATCGAAAATGAGAAAATAAAAAATCATTCTGCAGGTCATATCAGTACTGAAGAAGCATCGTTGCTAATCGACTTTCTTAATAAGGAAATGGCATCAGATGAAATCCGTTTTTATCCTGGTGTAAGTTACCGTCATCTGCTGGTAATCAGGAATGGTAATAATAACATAACATGCACACCTCCGCATGATGTTACCGGTACTTTATTCAGGGATGTTTTGATTAAACCAATAAACGGAACATCTACGGCTGATTTATTAAATGGTCTTATTTATCGTTCACAGGAAATCCTTCAAAATCATCAGGTTAATATTGATCGTATAAGATGCGGTAAGGATCCGGCTAACTCCATCTGGCCATGGTCTCCCGGCCACCGTCCTAAAATGAAAACCCTGAAGGAACTTTATGGCATTGAAGGAGCTGTCATTTCTGCTGTTGACCTTTTGTACGGTATTGGAGTATATGCAGGAATGAAAATCATTAAAGTTGAAGGTGCCACAGGTTTATATAATACCAATTATGAAGGCAAAGCAAAAGCTGCTGTAAATGCCCTGAAAGAAACCGACCTTGTTTACCTTCATATTGAGGCAAGTGATGAAGCCGGTCACGAAGGTAATGCGGAACTAAAGACCAGAACTATTGAATACCTTGATTCGCGGGTTGTGCGGTATATCATGGAAGAAACTGCAAAAATGAAAGAACATGTGGCAATTGCTTTGTTACCTGATCATCCTACTCCATGCGCACTAAAAACACATACACACGATCCTGTTCCTTTCATTATTTATCATCCCGGAAGCAAACCGGACGATGTTTCTGAATACAACGAAGAAGCCTGTAAATCCGGCAGTTTTGGGAATATCGAAGGAAACCAGTTCATGAAGTTATTGCTGCAATACTGAGATACCAGATAATAAAAGTTAATAATGAAAAAGGTTTTGGGAATGGGGAATGCGCTTGTCGACGTGATGACAATGATCGACAGCGATACACTTCTTACAGGGCTTAATCTTCCAAAAGGGAGCATGCAGCTTGTCGACTATGTCGCTATTAAGCGGATTTTACACAGAACTTCAGGAATGGTCACCAAACTGGCTTCGGGTGGTTCGGCTGCCAATACAATACATGGTCTTGCCAATCTGGGCGTAAGTACTGCATTTATTGGTAAAACTGGCAATGATAAACATGGAGTATTTTTCGGTGACGACATGAAAAAAGCAAAAATTGAAGCAAATTTGCTACATTCAGATTCTGCTACCGGGATGGCAATTGCACTTATCAGCCCGGATTCTGAACGAACTTTTGCCACCTATCTTGGTGCAGCCGCCGAATTGTCTGTAACTGACCTCAGCATTAAACTTTTCAATGGATATCATTTTTTCCACATTGAAGGTTACCTTGTTCAAAACCATGAGCTTATAAAAAAGGCTGTGGAACTTGCCAGATCATCCGGTTTACAGATAAGTCTCGACCTGGCAAGTTATAATGTTGTGGAATCGAACCTCGAATTCCTGAAAAGTCTTGTATCAGATTATGTCGACATACTATTTGCAAATGAAGAAGAAGCACGTGCTTTTACCGGACAGGAGCCCACTGAAGCGGCACGTATTCTTGGAAATTTTGCCGGTATTGCAGTGGTAAAGACAGGAAAGAATGGTTCTTTTATATTTCATAATAATGAACTTATTAAGATTTCGGCAATAAATGCATTACCTGTCGATACTACCGGTGCAGGTGATCTTTATGCGTCAGGATTTATCTGGGGCATTATTAATGGAAAATCACTGTACCAATGCGGGGCTGTTGGATCACTACTCGCAGGAAAAGTAATTGAAGTGATCGGTGCAAAAATCAGACAAGATGACTGGAAGGAGATCAGGAGGCTGTTAACCACCATTATTGACTAATTGTATTACGGGATTTTTTGTAAAATATAAATATTTCTGTTTTCAAAAGGAATATATTGCTTATAAGGAAACGATTTTACTGTTTGATATCCTGGTAAAATACCAAAAGCCAATATATAATCATCCCCATCAACGAACCACCAACTTTTTGATTTTCCCCATTGTTCAGGTGCAGTTTGATACCAGCCATTAAATTCAAAACCACCATCGATCTCATGTGGTGATTTTTTTAAATCGGTCATCAAATATTGTAACCCTTTCCATCTTGCTCTGTTCCATGATAAATAATCATGTGTTGCTCCAACGCTAAAGAGTAATAACAAAAAAACTGATAATATCGCCGGGACAGAAATCTTCTTTTTAAAATCAAACCTCAGATTATCAGGAAGTATTAATATAATGAACAGGAAAGTCAATTGAATTAAATAACGATCGTAGAAAAAATCAGGTATAATAAATGTTACAAAAAATAACATAATAATAATTAATGAGAATAACTTGAATTTCTGAACTTTCAAATTATATCTCATCTTGAAATTTTGATTAATCTTAAACAAAAAACTAAAAAAAGAATGAAATAGTAATATCCCTCCTGTAAAACCAAAAACTCTGACAAGATTCAACGCTAAATTGTTTAAAACGGGAGAATTGTTTATATGTAAAAGGTATGCATCTTTTAATAATTTTGGCCCTAATCCCAGGTTAAAAAAAATATTTCCTAATGGAAATTTTGCCCAGGCATTAACCAATGAAGTTGTAAATAATACGGTGAATATTAAACTTAATCTATTTTCCTTACTGAAAAATTTTGCTGATTGGTAAGGTAAGGATAATATTAATAAAGGAAACAGAAACAATCCCAATGTCATACCAGTAATACCAACCCTGTAAAAAAAATAAGTAAATGTTTTTGTTCCGATGTTAGAAAATAATGTTTCAAAGGAAAAATAGTTTGTAAGATTTTTATGAGTAGTTGACATCCAATAATTATATAGAAATAAAGATATACACGTAAGAATAAAAGGTAAAAATGCCTTTAATACAACTGATTTATTTATGCTGTTAGATTTATAAAAGCAAACGATAGCAAATGAAATCGGAATAACAATACCAATCTGACGTATGAGTGTTGCTATTATTGCAAATATGGATGCAAATATGATTTGCTGTTTAAAATCAGAATTAAAGCTCCGGTTAAAGAAAAATATTGATAGAACTGAAAATGTAAAAAAATAGACATCTGTCATAAAAGTGTTAGATAAAGAAAAAAATAATGGATTGGCAATAATTAATATACAACTAAATAAAGCAAGCCTTTCATTAATATTTATATCTTTTAGAATTTTGTAAGTTGTAAGAACTCCAATCAGACCAATAATTAAAGTTAAAATACGCAATAGAGTGAATGAGAAGCCAAAAAGTTTACATACGAACGAGCCAAGAAGGATTTGTGAAACCAATGTCATCGCTGACCAGTTGACAAATTCAAGATGTCCTTGATTTGCAAGTACAAATACATCTTTACTATATGCCCAATCATCATTTAGAGGAAAATTCCCAATTGGATTCACTACAATGGTGATAAGAATCCAAAGTAATGAGAGTATTAAATAATTCATTTTAGGAAACACCGGCATATTGTTAAATTTAATAATTTCTTACTTTCAGTATGTTTTCACGGTCAATGTTGTCAGGCTATGGTTTATTAATAAGTGCATTAAATAATATCTCGACCGGGTGGTAAGCCCTTCGACCTGTACCGTCGAAAATCTGATGCCGGCAACTTGTTCCGGGTGCACATATAATAACATCATCAGCGGTTTTTCTTATTTCAGGAAAAAGTACAAGTTCACCAATCTGCATCGAAATATTATAATGTTCTTTTTCATATCCGAATGCACCAGCCATTCCGCAACATCCTGAAGGAATTTCCTCAATCGTGTAATTGACCGGCAGGGTAAGTATCGTTTTAATTTGCTGTGTGGAAGCAATAGCTTTCTGCTGGCAATGACCATGAAGCTTAATATGTTGTTTAACTATAGTAAACTGGTCAGGTCGTATTTTTCCTGATTCTGCTTCTTTGCAAAGAAATTCGTCGATAAAATAAGTATACCGGGCAAGATGCAATGCCTGAGACTTTAACTCGCCTGCAACAAGTTCGGGATACTCATCGCGGAAAGCTACAATTGCTGATGGTTCTATGCCAATCAAAGGTGTCTGTTCTGATATTAATTCATGAAGTTTTGAAACATTCCGGTTTGCGATTCTCTTTGCTTTCCTGAGTAATCCTTTGCTCAGATATGCTCTTCCGCTTTCATAATGATAAGGAATGATAACCCGATATCCCAGTTTTTCAAGCAGGAGAATTGTTTTAATTCCTGTTTCTGCATCATTATAATTAATAAATTCATCATTAAAAAGATAAACAATTCCGTTTGGGTACTCCCAATTATCATCATTATGGCGGTGGCTCACCCATTTCTTTAAAGTTGTAACGGAAAGCGGCGGGATGTTTCTTTCCGGTGCAAATCCTGCTAACTTTTTCAAAATTTTGGATGCTGCCGGGTGAGTCATAAAAAAATTTGCTATCCGGGTGATATGAGAACCAATTGAGTTTATTTTCGAAATATTGGCAATTATCCAGGTGCGGAATGGAACACTGTTAGCATCGTAATAATGCTGCAAAAACTCTGCTTTCATCTTTGCAACGTCAACTCCTGACGGACATTCCGACTTACATGCTTTACAAGACAGGCACAGGTCCATTACCTCATATATCTCCTCATGGTCGAAAGGATTATCTTTATTTGAATGGTTAAGGAATTCACGCAGGATATTGGCACGTCCACGGGTAGTATTTTTTTCATCCCGTGTGGCCATGTAGCTTGGGCACATAGTTCCCCCAATTATCTCAGATTTCCTGCAATCGGCAGAGCCATTACATTTCTCGGCTGCCCTTATTATTCCTTCCGTTGGGGAAAAATCGAAATATGTATTTATCTCCTTTGTTTCCGTATCAGGTTCGAGTCTCAGAAAACTGGTCATGGGAGGGGTGTCGGTGATCTTACCGGGATTAAAAATATTATCCGGATCCCAGGTAGTTTTAATTTCTCTTAATAACCGGTAATTTTTTTCACCAACCATAAAAGGTATGAATTCGCCCCTTAACCTTCCGTCACCATGCTCACCGCTGAGTGAACCCCTGTATTTCTTTACCAGTTTTGCAATCTCAACTGCAATAGTATGGAAAAGTACTACATCCTGTTTCTTTTTCAGATTAAGCATTGGTTTAAGGTGAAGTTCCCCTGAGCCGACATGTGCATAATAAACACATCCAAGGTTATACTTCTCCAATATATACTGGAACTCACTGATATACTCCGGCAGCTTATCGACGCATACTGCAGTGTCTTCAATAAATCCTACACTATGAACATCTCCCGGAATGTTTGACAATAGTCCCAGTCCTGCTTTTCGCAGGTCCCAGACCTTTTTTGTATCGGGTCTGAATATTACAGGAAAATGATAACCAAGACATGCTTCACGCATTGCCTGTTCCATAGATGCCGTAATTTCCAGAATTTCCTCCTTTGTCTCACGTGCAAATTCGATAATCAGGATTGCCCCGGGGTCACCTTCTACAAAAAACCGGTTTTTACTGTGTTCAATGCTTCCTTTTGTGCAGTCAAGAATTATCCTGTCCATCAACTCCACTGCGCCGGGCTGATAATTTAAGGCAATGAGGTTAGCATGCAATGCTTCATTAACTGTTGTAAAATGAGCCGCAACAACTCCTGTTTCACCGGGAGGAACGGGAACCAGGTTAAGTTTTATTTCGGTAATAAATGCCAGCGTTCCTTCTGATCCTGCAATAAGACCTGAGAAATTAAAATCAATGCCATTACCGGTAAATGGCTCGCTTTCCAGGAGAAGGTCTATCGCGTAACCGGTATTTCTCCTGTGAATGGCGGGATCGGGAAACTCCCTGCGTATTTCTTCCTGGTTGGAAGTATCGGATAAAATCTGCTGTATGTGCTTGTAAATAATATTTTCGAGAGTCTCACCCTCACATTTACGGTAAAATTCATCAGTTGTAAGTGATTTGAATTCCACTTCTGAACCATCACTCAGGAAAGCTTTTACAGCAATAGTATGGTCGCGTGTACTGCCATAAAGAATAGAGTGTGAGCCGCACGAATTATTACCAACCATCCCTCCAATCATACAACGGTTCGATGTAGAAGTCTCCGGACCGAAAAACAATCCATAATCTGACAGGTATATGTTAAGTTCATCAAGTACAACGCCGGGCTCAACCCTGACCCAATGCTCTTCAATATTCAGCTCGATAATACTTTTCATGTACTTCGACACATCAACAACCAGTCCTTTGCCTACCACCTGTCCTGCAAGCGATGTACCGGCAGTACGTGGTATAAGCGGGACTTTCAATTCACGCGCAAAGTCAATGATCTTGCGGATATCTTCCTTATGCTTTGGAACTGAAACAGCCAAAGGCATTTCTTTATAAACAGAAGCATCTGTTGAGTAAAGTATCCTGGTTGTATAATCAGTATAAAGTTCCCCTTCAATAGATTTACCAAGTTCAATAAGCTTTTGATGCATTGGCGTATATTTCAGTGAACAGCAAAAATAGAAAAGTTTTGAATGGATTCAGAATGATGGTATGAACAGACACTGGTTGCTTATTATACCTTTCTGGTATCCTGGCAATATTATCATCATAATCAGGCACAACATTGATTTTATTTTGCGAACTTTGTAATTATTTTTGTCCGTATTTCTGATGAATTTAAAGTTGAAGCCGAAAACTTCAGAAATATTTTGGATCATTTTGAAATAAAAATTGCCCTGAGTTCATAATTAACTTTAATACAACATAATATTTTATAATCTAAAAATCAGAAAATCTGTATTATGAATTTAACTGAAAAGATAAACGAGGACATTAAGCAGGCAATGAAGTCCAGGGAAAAGGAGAAACTGGAGGCATTACGTGCAGTAAAAGCAGCAATTTTGTTATCCAATACTGAACAGGGTGCAGAACAACTAACAGAAGCTGATGAGCTGAAATTACTTCAGAAACTGGTAAAACAAAGGAAAGAAGCAGCAGAAATATACCAGCAGCAGGGACGTAACGATCTTGCCGGGGTCGAAATTTCTCAGGCATCAGTTATTGAAAAGTACCTTCCTGAACAGGTATCAGCAGAGGAATTAGACCGGATAATAAAGGAAATAATTGCACAGACTGGTGCTTCTTCACCAAAGGATATGGGAAAGGTTATGGGAATTGCATCAAAACAACTATCAGGTAAAGCCGATAATAAACTCCTTGCTGAAAAAGTTAAAAGCCAGTTAAGTTAACAGACTTATTTTATTGATTATTCTTCGCTATTACCGGGATTATTGCCTGTTTCCCCTGGAACATCTTCTTTTTTAGCCTTCTTGTCATTGATCAAAAACAATGTGCCAATAAGTATCATAGGCCCGGCAATAAGTAATATTGCTGTGAAATTTTGCCGGTTCCATGCCATAAGAATATACCCGAGGGCAAGTGAAAAGAAAAGCATTGCGCCCATAAATTCCTTTTTCCAGGCAATGATTAATGATATTATTATTATGAAAGATGGAATGAGGTGGATTAACAACCCTGCCATCTTTTTCCAGAAATCTCCTTTCATTGCCAGAATGTCAAGTGAAAACATCCCGAGGAACAGGGCAAAGATAATTGCCAATACACGAGGAGAATAATACAATATCAAATCTGCTGTTGTAGATTTCTTCATTGTTTTTTTATTAAGTCTGCAAAAGAAATTATTTTTATTTAAAAATTAGTCAAATACCGGTAAATAATATTTCGTAATACAGGAAACAAATCGCTATTTTTCCGGTATGGCGGAATTAATGTAAAACACATCCCCGTCTTCCGCTGCAGAGGTTTCAGTAAATACTGCGCGTGCCTCAGCAAGTAATACCGAAATGTCCTTGTAACGTTCAGAAAAATGACCGATAATAAGTTTTTTAACTTTAGATTTACATGCAATAATTGCTGCCTGTTTTGCAGTTGAGTGAAGGGTTAATTTTGCCTGGTCCTCAAGATCGTTACCAAATGTAGCTTCATGATAAAGTAAATCGACATCCTTTATCTGGCTTGTAATGTCCTCTGAATACGCTGTATCGGTGCAGAAGGCATAACTGCATGGTCTTAAAGGAGGAATTGTAAGAACATCATTTTGTATAATTTTGCCACCTGTTTCAAAGTCCGCACCTTTTTTTATTCTCACGATATCGCTGACAGGAATTTGGTAGTAGTCGATCATTTCTTTGCGTATATTCCTGTCTTTTACTTTTTCACGGAACAAAAAGCCAGCTGTGGGAATCCGGTGCCTCAGAGGAATAGTCTCAACGGTCATCCACTTGTCCTCATAGATCAATTCACTCTTTACTGCATTATAATAATGGAATACAATACTAAAGCCTAATTCATCACCATAATATTTCAACTGGCAGTTAAGGATAATTTCAAGTTGAGGATGGCTGTAAATATGTAAATCGTTCTTTCTGCCAAGCAGACTGAAGCTGGAAATAAGCCCCAACAGGCCAAAGTAATGATCACCGTGCAGGTGACTGATAAAGACATGATTTATTTTACCGAACCTGATCTTAAACCTGCGAAGCTGGATTTGTGTTCCTTCACCACAATCAATTAAAAAAATCCGTTCATTTAAATTTAACGCCTGTGCTGTCGGGAACCTTTTTTCAGTAGGCAATGCTGAATTGCATCCTAATATGGTTATTGAAAACGACATGTATACAATAAAAAACCCCGGCATTAACCAGGGTTTTTCTGTTAATTATTTTTCATTTTGCTTATCAACTCAGATGCTTCTTCAACCGATTGAGTGATATTCAGAACAGTATCGAGCTGAGATATCTGAATTAGTTTTAAAACATTGGGCTGCATTCCGGCAATTACAAAGTTTCCGCCTGCATTTCTGCATAACCTGTTGGCAGTGAGCATTGCACTTAATCCCGAGGAATCGCAACTAACACATTCAGCTATATCAAGAACAATATTTTTCTCACCCCCTGCTGAAATTAAAACGAACTCTGATTTAAGCTGAGGTGAATTAGCAGTATCAAGTTGTTTTTCCAACACCTTTATCAAGACATAACCGCTTGATTTGTCAATATTAATTTCCATGGAGCTTCGTAAATTATTCCGAATCTTTATTACCTTCTTCCATTTCGGTTCTTAAAGCTGCCAATTCGGCAATATCACCTAAAGTTGTTTTTTCTAGATTATCCTTTACCATCTTAACGGCTTTTTTAGTCGATTGATCATCTTTCTTTTTACGGGTAACCTCTTCAACTTTCTTTGAATCTTCATAAACACGGCTGTGTGATAATATTATCCGTTTTGCCTGTTTTGAAAACTCCAATACTTTGAACTGGAGCTTCTCATCGATTTTTGCCTGCATTCCGTCTTCCTTTATCAGGTGGCGTGGTGTGGCAAAACCTTCAACCCCGTATGGCAGTGCAATAACGGCTCCCTTATCGAATAACTCGATAATTGTTCCTTCATGAACAGAATCGACACTGAATACTGATTCAAATACATCCCATGGATTTTCTTCAAGCTGTTTATGGCCGAGGCTAAGACGTCTGTTGTCCTTGTCAATATCAAGAACCACCACTTCGAGATTCTCTCCGATAGAAGTAAATTCAGCAGGATGTTTTATCTTCTTAGTCCACGACAGGTCTGAAATATGTATAAGACCATCAACACCTTCTTCAATCTCTACGAAAATACCGAAGCCGGTAAAGTTCCTCACAATAGCACTGTGTTTGCTTCCTTTGGGATATCTATCCTCGATCTTTTCCCATGGATCAGTACGAAGCTGCTTAATACCAAGTGACATTTTTCGTTCTTCCCTGTCAAGGGTAAGTATAACACACTCAACCTCATCACCGACATTAAGGAATTCCTGGGCACTTCGCAGGTGCTGTGACCACGACATTTCAGAAACGTGAATAAGGCCTTCAACACCGGGTGCTATTTCAACAAACGCTCCATAATCTGCGATAACTACAACCTTTCCTTTCACCTTATCGCCGACCTTCAGTTCAGAGCCAAGAGCGTCCCATGGATGTGGAGTCAGTTGTTTAAGACCAAGAGCAATACGTTTTTTTGTATCGTCAAAATCAAGAATAACAACATTAAGTTTCTGATCCAGTTCAACTACCTCTTCAGGATGTGTAACCCTGCCCCATGAAAGGTCTGTAATATGAATCAGACCATCAACACCACCAAGGTCGATAAATACACCATATGTAGTAATATTCTTAACCGTACCTTCAAGAATCTGTCCTTTTTCAAGACGTGCAATAATTTCCTTTTTCTGTTGTTCAAGTTCTGCTTCAATAAGAGCTTTATGCGACACAACCACATTCCGGAACTCATGGTTTATCTTTACAACCTTGAATTCCATGACTTTATTTACAAATGCATCGTAATCCCGTATAGGTTTCACATCGATCTGTGAACCTGGCAGGAAAGCTTCAATACCGAACACATCAACTATCATTCCTCCCTTTGTACGGCATTTAATAAATCCTTTGATTATTTCATCACTTTCCAATGCCTGGTTAACCCGTTCCCATGACCGGTTCTGGCGTGCTTTTTTGTGTGACAGCTTTAGCTGGCCAAATTTATCTTCCTGGCTCTCAACATATACTTCAACTTTATCACCAATAGCAAGGTCGGGGTTATAGCGGAACTCATTCAGGCTTAAAACACCTTCCGATTTATAACCAATATTAACAACCACCTCACGTTTATTCATACTTACTACAATACCATCGACAACTTCATTTTCATGAACTGTCTGAAGGGTTTTATCGTAAATATCCTCCAGTTCCTTTCGCTGATCGGCAGAATAAATCTCTTCTTCTCTTACGATCTCTTCCCATGTATACTCTCTTTTCTCGGGGATGACTGGTTCAAGAATCTCAATTATTCCATCATCATCCTCCTCAGGCAGATCTTCTTTTTCATCGTCATCACTATTCTCATCCTGGTCAATTTCACTGTCGTCTATTTCCGGCTCATCAAACTCTTCATACTCTTCTGTTTCCTGGATTTCAATTTCATTTTCCGATGCTTTTTCTTCAGTTACGGCAAGATTTACTGTTTCTTCAACCTGCCCTCCATGTTCATCGGTCAACTCTTTTTTCTTTTTTTCTGTCATGTAATTAGTTATTAATTATTAAGTTAGACATTATTATTTAAAAAATAAGGCTGCAAAATTAAGTTTTTTCTTTGAAAATAACACTGTTGTGGAATTATAAATTTTTGATTTTTAAATTTTAAATTCTAAATACATGTTTTTGAATAAGTTATTTGTTTGAGTCACAGAACAATTTCAATCTGAAATTTAAAATTTCAAAATTCTTTGCTATTCCCATTCAATTGTTGCAGGAGGTTTGGAGCTAATGTCATAAACGACCCGGTTAATACCTTTCACATTATTAATAATCTTATTTGAAATTCTGCTAAGGAATTCATATGGAAGGTGGCACCAGTCAGCTGTCATGCCATCGGTTGAAGTTACGGCACGTAAAGCAACCACATTTTCATAAGTGCGTTCATCTCCCATAACGCCCACCGACTGAACAGGCAACAAAATTGCGGCCGCCTGCCATACATCATTATATAATCCCGAATCTTTCAGGCCTTTTACAAAAATATCATCTACTTCCTGAAGTAATCTTACCTTGTCAATAGTGATATCACTTATTATCCTTATTGCCAGGCCAGGGCCGGGAAACGGATGTCTCTTAATAAAATCTTCACTTAATCCAAGTGCTGAACCAACAAGTCTTACCTCATCCTTAAACAATAATTTAAGTGGCTCGATCACTTTAAGGTTCATCAACTCAGGTAATCCTCCGACATTGTGATGCGATTTAATGGTTGCTGATGGTCCCTTTACGGAAACCGACTCGATAACATCAGGATAAATAGTCCCCTGGGCGAGCCATTTCACATCTTTTACATTATTGGCTTCGCTCTCAAATACCTCGATAAATATCCTGCCAATAATTTTCCTTTTCTTTTCAGGATCTTCTACACCTTTCAGTTCACCAAGAAATTTTTCTGATGCATCAACACCTTTGACGTTAAGTCCCATGTGCCTGTATGATTCAATCACATCCGGAAATTCATTCTTCCTCAGCAATCCATTATCAACAAAGATACAGGTGAGGTTTCTGCCGATAGCTTTATCAATAAGAGTAGCGGCAACTGTTGAATCAACACCGCCGGAAAGTCCCAGGACAACCTTTTCGTTTCCCAGAATATTTTTCAGTTCATTAACAGTATGCTCTATGAAAGATTCAGGTGTCCAGTCCTGCACGCAGCCACAAATTACGGTCACAAAATTCCTGAGAAGAACAAGACCTTCAGTCGAATGGTAAACTTCAGGATGAAACTGTATACCGTATGTTTTTTCATTATTTATACTGAAAGCGGCAATCTTAACATCCCTCGTGCTTGCAATGAGCCTGTAATAATCCGGCATACCGGCAATAGTATCACCATGCGACATCCAGACCTGAGTACCGGTACTGATATTCTGAAAAAGTTCATTGCTGCTGTCAATATAGTCAAGGTTCGCTCTTCCGTATTCCCTGTGGTTTGAAGGAAGTACCTGTCCACCAAAATAGTGGGCCAGGTATTGTGCTCCGTAACAAACACCCAGAATTGGAATTTTGCCTTTTATACCATACAAATCAGGAACAGGTGAATTAACATCCCTCACTGAAAAAGGACTTCCTGAAAGAATCACACCTTTTACGCTGCTATCGATTTTGGGGATTTTATTAAATGGATGAATCTCTGAATAAACATGCAATTCACGAACCCGGCGCGCAATCAGCTGGGTATACTGAGAACCAAAATCCAAAATGAGTATTTTTTCCTGTCTGTTCATAAATTCAGTTATTTGCTGAATTTTTTCAGCAGTTCTTTTACTGCATCTTTATGAGCTGTAAAACCCAGCATTTTAAGTTTCATATAATCTTCACGGAAAAAGTAATAGCCGAACTCTGGAGCCTTCTCATCGTTGTTTCTTGAACCGGAGCTGGAATCTTTAATCAAATACCAGTCGGTATTATCCTTTACAAGGTATCCAACCAGGTGCATACCATGATCATCACCTGTGGTCTGGTTTGAAAATCTGAACTGACGGGAATCATCATCAATATAATCAGATGGAATATCGAAACTGGGAACAATGGCAGCCTGGGCATTCCGGTCGAGTCCTGCTTCCGAAACATCACCACTTATTGCGACGGTGTAACCATTTCTAACAGCATTTTTCATAGCTTTCATGTACTCATCAACCGGAACATTATAATAATCTTTACTATGCCACCAGTTATCCGACACTTTAAATTCAACCTGATGCCAGAAAGGTTCCTGTTTCAACGATAATATCTCAACATAATCATTCATATTAAGCTTCAGAATGTCCGATAAAAAACTTTTTGGCGTGTAAACCTTGCTGTTCCAGGTAAATTCCTTCGGAGGCTCACCAATATAATAATTCATTATTGAACGGATAGTACTGATAACTTCTTCTTCATTCCAGGCATTTCTGGACTTCACTGATTGCAGGTAAGAAGTCATTTCTTCAACCATTTTTGAATGAGTATGAAATTTATGATCGTTTTTAAGGCCATTGTAAGCATCCCAGGGCATGGCGCCATATTGCCTGAAGATACGGGTAACGGCATTCCCTTCCGATCCTTCGCTGAAATTTGAATTGCCCCTTTCACTCACAAATCGTTTTGCTTTTTCTACATATTCCCAGTAAACTGTATAAATCTCTGATAATTTGATCTTTTGATTTGTAAGACGGAATACCTCTGTTTCAAAAAATGAAGTGGTCGAAAATGCCCAGCAGGTACCTGCGTTACCCTGCGACAACGGAGGAGTATGCCATTGCACATTCTTATAAAGATTAATTTTGTTTGGAATGTCGGTTCCCGACATATCAACCTGGAAACGCTTATCTACCTCCGGAGTTGCTTTTTTCTGTTCTACATCCCTGATATCTTTCAGAATAACATTCTGATAATAACCTGGCGCATATTCCTTAAAGTTGCTTTTATCTTTCTTTTGTGAATAGACAAAAACTGCGGGCACCAAACATGCCACAATGATAATAACTAGTTTTTTCATATTTATTTAATAATGAATTTTTATGAATTTGCAAAAGTAAGTAATAATGAATCATGAACCAAGAGTCCGGAGTCAAAGGAAGTGTTACATGCCGACGGAAATGGAACAATGGTCAGCCTCGGCGGAGGTGGAAAAGTGGTCTTCAATCACGTGATCTGAACAACGAAATAGTATTTGTAATTTAATCCGCTGCGCAAACCACAAATATTTTTTCTTTTCTTTCAGTATTATAATTCTTTGGATACCTTTGTCCCTTGCGAAAAATCTTTATTGGCAATGGATATAATCAATTTTTTTAAACGAACAAAAAATATATTAATTACTCCCGCAAAGGAGTGGGAAATAATTGCTCTTGAGACTGGCAAATACAGTTCGTTAGTCTTGACATTTGCTTTACCATGGATAATATTATGCTCACTGGCAAAATTTGCAGGTCTGGCATTTTTTTCTGATAATTTTGAGTTTCTTAATGCATTTATTCAATCATTTATACAGTTCTTCACATTATTTACAGCGGTTTATTTTACATCAAAAATAACATACCGGCTGGCCCCAAGCTTTCAATCAGTTAAAGACGAAGACCAGGCATTCAGACTTATAATTTATACCTGCGTCCCTGTTTTTGTATCAACATTTTTTGTTAATCTTTTTCCTTCATTATTCCCGTTAAAACTGTTATATCTTTATTCTATCTATCTCATAAATACAGGAATTACTTCTTTAATGAAAACGCCTGATGACCAAAAAATCGGTTATATGCTAATTGCATTGATTATTCTTGCAGGTATAGTTCTGGCAATGTACAGGGTTATGAATTTCATTATACCGGCGCTACCTGTGAATGCCATCTGACATCATTCTGGAATAGTATATGACTTCAAGTATCAATATAAAAAATAAACGTGCTGAGCATTTCTTTGAAGTACTCGATGAATTTACTGCCGGAATAATTCTTACCGGTACTGAAATAAAATCTGTACGTCAGGGTAAAGTCAGTATTGCTGATGCATATTGTTATTTCAGGGAAGGGGAATTATGGATAAAAGGAATGCAGATTGCAGAGTACGAATATGGGACATTCAACAACCATGACCCGAAACGTGAACGTAAATTACTCCTGAACAGGAATGAACTGCGAAAACTCGATCGCAAAACAAGGGAAAAAGGATATACAATTGTTGCGGTCAAGTTATTCCTAAATGAGAAAGGTCTTGCCAAGATTGATATTGCCTTGGCAAAAGGCAAAGCAAAGCATGACAGACGTGAGGATATGAAGACTAAAGATGCAAAACGGGATATTGACAGGATGATGAAGCGATAATCGAACAATCGAACATGTGAATAGTCCGGCAATTGAACACACGAAGAATTAAACATACGAACGGTAGAATTATATTAAAGCCGGAAAGCCTGTTAATCAACCATTATTTCATTAAATCATCAATCGTTTTAAATACAGGATTGAACGAATAATACTGAATTACTACCAGTTGTCTGCTATCATTGACCTGGGCAAACAGACGATCAGCATCGTACCGGTATGGTTTTCCGTAATCGTCAAGCACACCGGTTCCGGGTTTATAAAAAGTTTTTATCACGGTCTTCTTTTTATTTATATCTTCAATGGTAATAATATGAACCGGTTCATTACCCAGAATGGAATCAAACTTTTCAGAATTAAGAACTGCAATATACTCATAATATAATTTCCGGCAACCAGCGATATATTCCTGTACAGCAACGGTATCAAATTTTGATTGTTCTTTGTTTGTTTCAAGATTAACCAGGCGGAAGCTGTTTTTTTCATTATAAATCCTGAAAGATTTGCCCGTGTTAATATTTGTCTGCATACTTACTGAAGCAATGTCGTTAAACTTGTAAGAGCAAATCGTCCGGTCGCGCCATTCGGTTTCATCTGTAAAAAACCTGGTGGAAAGGTATCCTGTAAAACCCGGTATATGCATAATGAATGGTGTGGACGAATTTTCCAGCATCATATATGTTCCTGTCTGATCCTTTGTTGCTCCTCCAACGTAAAATACCTTTGATGGATCATTTTCTCCCTGATAAATCTCGACCTTGGTGGATTGTGTGGCCAGTGTTTTAACTACATTGTTAAAGGCAGCCTTTGGGACGGGTGCTTTTATTTCGAACCTGAAAATTGTTTTCAGCAAATTATCAATAGCATCCTTTCGTGCAACATACTTTCCGTTCAGCGACCAATGTTCCCCTTCCCTGACAAGTGTTACATGCCTGTTTTCCTTATCTGCCAGAAAAACTTTTGTGACTGAGGCAGTATCTTCAACTGCAAAATCCCTGAGTTCCTTTCTTATTGTTCCCCATTTCCTGTCGAAAATAAAATAAGCAGTAACAGCAAGCAAAATTATTATTATCAATAAGTATAACCAGTTTTTCTTCATCAGATAAATCATCTTAAACTTTTACATATCTTTTTTTTCTGTAATACCTGATTGATATTCCAAATAATATAATAAATGCAACAGGTACCAGAGTATTAAACAGTTGCCAAAAAAGTAAATCTTCCGATACTTTAACTTTATCCAGCAGTCTCATCTTCAATTCTCTTGTTCGTACATTAATCAGGCCGGCATCGTCAAGCATATAATTCATAACATTCATAATAAAATCGCGGTTCCCGAACATCTGCCCTGAATAACGGTCATAGCCAAGAGGATAATGATATGATTTAGTGCCGGTCTTTTTTGCAATATTCCTGACCATGTCACCATCACTAATAACTACCATTTTTGTGGGTCTGCTTTCGGGTGAATAATTAATTTCGCTGCTTTCGGTAATTTCAGGAACCAGGCGGTTTTTAAACACCGATTCAAATTTTCCTTCCAGTAATACTGCAACGGTTTTATAGGATTTATTGAATTGTTGCTGTACCGGCTCTTCGTTTATCATGCTCAGGCTTATCCTCAGAGGTGCGTTTACAATTTTTGTGTACTTTGAGGTGGCAAGAAGAATTGTCTTTTTCACTTTCGGATCGTTACCCACAGTATCAATTGTACTGGTGAACTCAGCCTTTATCATGTTCAGATTTCTTGTAATGGCGTTATTCTGAGCCGGGCTTAACAATGGGAAATAGTACCACGGAGCAGGAACGAACTTTGGAGGAACTCCCACCAACGCAGTATTAACCGGGATCATGGCACTCTGAATATCCTGTGCAAGGTCAGGATTAATCCTTACCCCGTATTTGAAAAGCTGATCGTCAAGATTAGTCTGGTTTATAAGTGCAATAACAGAGCTGGAATATGCAAGACTGTCCATGTCTGCCTTAACTGCATCTATCAGCCACAAAGCCCTGCCACCTTTCATTATAAACTGGTCGATCACAAATTTATCTTTCTCACTGAAAACCGAATCTGGTTTAGCAACAACAATTGCTTTATAATCATCGAGGCTCCTGAGTTTCCCGTTTATTTTCACTCTGTTTACGGAATAATATTCCGAGAGTGCCTCCGTGATATCAGCAACATGATCCTTGTCAATTTCACCGTGGCCTTCAATAAATGCTATTTTTTGCTTGTATACGATAGTTAATTTTCTGATGGCATTAATCAGCTCATATTCCATAGATTCACCCGAAGAGTTAAGGTTTTCTTCGGGTGTAGCTCCCAGATTGTTTTTTAACAGGTCAAGCGGAGCTTCCTTTCCGCGATAAGAAAGTATTGCACCAGGGAAAATAATCTGTTGTGCCTTTTTCCCATCGTTTGTGGTAATTTCAAGATTAGTAGGATTTAGCCCTTTCTTGCTTAGTTGTGTTGCAATTTCTCGTTTTGCTTTTACGTCATGTATCCCGAAAGGATCAACAAATTCATACTGAATATTATCCTTCGAATAAATCCGGAATTCATCAAGCATGTCTTTAACCTGATTTCTCAAACGTGTAAACCCGGCCGGCAGGCCATCTCCTTCAAGATATATTTTCAGATAAACAATATCCTGCAGGTTCTTTAAATAATCACGTGTGGCCTGAGAAATTGTAAAACGCTTTTCCGAAGTAAGATCAATACGCATATATGCAAAACCTGAAATAATATTTACAAGGATGATGATGACCAGTAACATCACCAATTGGACTATATTCTGCTTTTGTACCTGCCTTCGTTTCATATTATCTGCAAATCATTTCATTTTTCCTGACGGGCATGATGTTCGTGAACCTACTACCATTTTCTGCTTTCTAAGATTATTTTTGTAAATAAAATAAATGCAGCGACCACACTTACGAAATAAATAATATCTCTGGTATCGATTACTCCACGACTGATTGACATATAATGGAAATTTATTCCAAGACCTGTAAGCAAAATATTCAGGACACCGGAAGATATGAGTGAAGCTATTGCATCAAAACCGATAAAAAAGAAAAAGGAAATGAGTAATGCAGTGATGAATGATATTATCTGATTTTCGGTAAGGGATGAGGCAAATAAGCCTATCGAAACATATACTCCGGCAAGGAAAAACAAACCTGTATACGAACCCCATGTACCGCCTGTATCAATATTACCTGCAGGATTTCCAAGAAGATAAACCGACAGGAAATATACCAGTGATGGAATAAGTGAAAACAACACAAGAGTGAGGCCGGCAAGGTATTTGGCAATTACTATCTGAAGTTCACTGAGTGGACGGGTAAGCAGTACTTCGATTGTACCGCTTTTTTTCTCATCGGCAAAAAGACGCATCGTAATTGCAGGAACCAGGAAAAGGAATATCCATGGAGCTATTGTAAACATAGGCTCAAGACTGGCATAACCTGATGAAGGAATATTAAGTGCCCCTGGAAAGACCCATATAAAAAGGCTGTTGGCAACAAGAAATACAATGATTACTATATACCCGATAAGGGAACTGAAGAATCCACTGATTTCTTTTCTGTATAATGTGAACATTAATGAATTGTTGAAAATCGCACAAATGTAATTAAAATGTTGTTGTGAAGGGCAAGGCCATTGAAAATGCATTTAGGGATCAGGATGTCAGGTTATTAAGTAAAAACTTAGCTTATTTAATTATCAGAAAGCAAAACAATATCGCCGGATAATAATTTATTTAATGCAGAATATTAAGGTTGTATGCTAAAAAAACATTAATTTCGGTATCTTTGAAAATCCGGAAATAAAAAAATTATTTTGCCCGGTTTTATTAAGGAAACATTTTAAATCATCAGAACCGGCAGATGGAAAACACAAAAAAGATTCTGGTAATTGATGACAAAGTGGACAATCTTAATCTTATTAAGGATGTCCTGCATATAAGTCACCCTGAATATAAAGTAATACTGTCAATTTCAGGAGAGGAAGGTATTGAACTGGCAAAATCAGAATTACCAGAAACTATAATCCTTGATATATTAATGCCAGGTATAGATGGTTTTGAAACATGCCAGCATCTGAAATCTTTTGAAGCAACCAGCCATATTCCAGTTTTAATGCTTTCGGCCTATGGGTACGACCCTGAGTTCAGAGTAAAAGGACTTCAGACAGGAGCTGATGCATTTATCTCAAAACCTTTTGATAAGAATGAGTTTGTTGCTCTTGTAAATGTCATGCTACGCATTAAAAAAGCTGAAGACATATTAAGAAAGCAAAACCAGGAATTCGATATCTATATTAAAAAACAAATCAAAGAATTTCATAATTCGGAAGACAGATTTTTGCAGATTTCAGGTTATGCTCTTGAGTTTTTTTGGGAAGTCAATGTTAATGGACTTGTTAAATACATCAGTCCTGTCTTAGAAAAAATCCTTGGATATACACCTGATGAAATTATTGATAAAATGCATTTTACTTTTTCACCTGGTATGGGAAAATATCGGTTATCGAGGATGTTGATGCGAAAATTCAAAGAAGTAAGCTATTTTAAAGATGAACGTTTAATTTTCCGTCACAGGAATGGAAAAAAGGTTTGGATATCAGTCAGCGGGTTCCCTGTTAAAGATGACAATGATGGCCTTATTAGCTACCGGGGTGTATGCCAAGATATTACAGAACGAGTCCTGACAGGGGTCAATCTTCAAAAAAGCCTCGATGAAATAAAAGTTTATCAGAAAAAACTTAAAAAACTTAATTCAGATTTAACAATTGCCGAAGAAAAAGAAAGACGCAGAATTGCAGAGTACCTGCACGATGGAATGAGTCAAACACTCTCGCTTGCATATATTAAACTAACATCTTTGCTGAACTCAGAACAATTGTCAAAAACGGATAAAATAATCAGAGAATCAGTAGAATTGATTAATACTGCAATAGAGGAAACAAGAACATTAACTTATGAACTGAGTCCTCCCATTTTGTATGAATTAGGATTAGTTCAGGCAATCAGGTGGCATTTGGATAAAATTGGAGAGAACCATAATATCTGTACCAAGCTTACATGTTTTACCGACCCTTCTAATTTAAGTAATGACATGAAAACTTTATTGTTCAGAATTGTCAATGAATTAATTGTTAATTCATTAAAACACTCCAGTGCAAAGTGTATTGAGGTAGAGGTCAAGCTTAAAGAAAAATATATACAAATTTCAGTGATTGATGACGGCAAGGGGTTTCATTATAAACCAGGATCTTTGTATTCTGACATGGG
>Ga0247841_10004297_pt1 | contig 24757 bp, 21 predicted proteins | sample LaCruzMarch2015__2_FD_192410 | JGI IMG/M metagenome (GOLD analysis project Ga0247841, IMG submission 192410) | Freshwater microbial communities from meromictic Lake La Cruz, Castile-La Mancha, Spain - LaCruzMarch2015_18m | ecosystem: Environmental > Aquatic > Freshwater > Lake | place: Spain... | reverse complement strand
ATAGGTTTTTGCTTAATGCCCATATAACCAACAATAAACAACAACACCGAAAAAATCGTCCATCCAAAATATATTATTGTATTTTGCGGCATTAAAAAATGCCTTCCAATAGCAGTATATGCAAATGCAGCAACACTCATAGCAATAATTGAATAGTTTAGCATTTTGGCATTGTTGTATTTCCCATCTTGTATATCCGAATAGAATTGCTCAGCTTTATCCCCATATTTTTTTATTAATACAAAGTTTCCAATTACAGAAAGCACAACCTGAATAAGGTACGTAATTCGTATAACATTACGCATTGTGTTTAAGAATTGAATATGCTGTGAGCTTAAATATGCATTTTCATCAAATAACCAGGCTCTAAATTCCATTTGAGGTGTTAAAAATACGCCAATGGCATAAATTACTCCAATTATAATTGGAATTGTCAGATATCGACCATGGGCTTTTATTGAGAATTTCTCATCAACAGTCAACAATCTGAAATAGATATAATACATCGGGAACACCATTAGTGATGCGTATTGTAAAACAACATCGAAATAAGGATATATATCTTGCGCTGGATAGAAATAAAGAAAATGCGAAATGTAAATGATAAGTGGAAAAAGCATAAATCGTCCCAAGAACTGACGGGGTTTGCCGTGTTTTTGATTGTTTCCGGCCAATGCAATTGACCAAAAGAGGGTTACATAAATGGGAGCAAGCAGTATAATGGTTCTAAACATAGTTTTGATTAATTGGTAAATAACCTTAAAAATGATATTGGAAAAATGGGAAAGGCAATTTGAATGTAAATCTAGTTGATTTAAGTTGAATATAATTTGATAATTATCAAACTTTTTTCACTGAAAGTATTTGTTTTTTCCAATCCTGTATCGATTGTCCGGTTTTAGATTTAATACCTCGTTTCAATGCGGCTTCGGAACTAAAACCACAATATGAAGCAAGTGATTCATTTGTCAAATCAGGATTTTGAGTAAATACCCGTTGTAATTCTTCAATTCGATAACTGTTTACAAACGAACAAAAATTCTGATTGTACTGCTGATTAATGATTAATGAAATATAGCTACGATTAGTTCCCACAGCTTCTACAACATCAAGAATTGTTAATTGACTATTGAGATAAATCTTTTTTATATCGAATTCTTCCAAAAGTCTATTTAGTATTTGTTCTTGCGCTTTTACTAAGGGTTGACTTTCACTTTTTTGTGGTTCAATTTCCAAATCAAAAGTCGGATTAATAGCTTTTTGTTTAAAACCCATATATCCAATCATATAGGTCATTACGGCATAAGTTGTAGGAAATATATAAATCATTATTTCCGAACGTCTAAAAATTGAAAAGCAAATAATATTAACAATACTATTGATAACAACCAAATAGTTTAACATATTTGCATTGTTGTATTTACCATCCTGAAGGTCTGAATAAAACTGTTCGGCTCTATTACCATACTTTCTTATTAGTATGTAGTTGCGAATCAAATAGTTAATTACCTGAACTTGTGCATAGTATATCATTATTTTACGCATAATGTTTAAAAAATGCACTTGATCAGAATCAGGAAAAGCTTGTTTGTCGAAAAGAGATACTCTATATTCCAGAGTAGGAGTAAGAAGTACTCCAACTCCATACACAGAACCTAAAATAAAAGGTAAAATCAAGAACTGAGCATGTAGTTTCCATGAAAATTTTTCATCTATAGTTAAAAGCCTGAAGTATATATGATATATTGGAAAAACTAAACAACCCAAATACTGATGAATTAAATCAAAATAAGGGTAAATGTTAGGTAGTGGCTGATAATAAAAAAACTTTACTGTAAAAAGAATTACCAGTAAAAACATGAAGTTTGCAAGAAATGACCTGGGAATACTGTATTTATTTTTTTCTTTGTAAAGTAAAATTGCCCAAAAAAGTGATACGAAAATCGGTAAGGTCAGAGCAATTATTTTAAACACAGTATATTTTTTTTGACAAAGATAAAAATAATAAATGATATCTCAAACGAATATTTTATATTAAATTTTATCTATTGTGAAAAGATTTATCTTTTGGACAGCATTTTTTTACCTTTTAATTAAAAGTTTTTACCTTTTGGATACTTGTAAATTCATTAACAAAGTAATTTTGCACTGTAAAAAAATTAAAAACTAATGCCTTGTTTTAAACTCGATAAGGAATTTAATTGTAATTTCAAAATCGACTATTTTTTTAAAAGATTTACCTTATCTGCTAGTCTGTTTACATTGTGAAACTTGTTGTCTTTGTGGTTTGTTTTTCGCCACAAGGTCAACAAGCCACATAAGCTTAATACGCTATTCAACATCAAATTATCTATAAAAATTATTCTAAGCTTGTTTGAGATTTTTCAGGAAGAAACATAAAAGTCTCCGTCTATTCCGAAATACGTAAATGGTAGGTAAAAAAATATAAGAAAAAAAATGAAAAAATTAGTATTGGGAATTATTCTGGGAGTTGCAGTAATGAGTGTAAATGCTCAAGAGACATTCAAAAAAGGAACAAAATTATTAGAAGCTGCCATTGGATTTAATTCATCAGGTACTCCGATTGCAGTTTCATACGAAGTTGGTGTAAAAGATAACCTGTTTAATGTCAATAAATTAAATCTGGGTATAGGCGGATATTTGGGGTATTATGGCTATAGCAGCACTATGGTACAGTTTGGAGGATCGTCTACAACCAGCTACGGTATTTTGTCACCTGGAATCCGTGTTTTAGGGCATTATCAGGTAATAAAAAAACTAGACGCTTATGCAGGTCCATCAATTGGATTCTCTTTACAACATGCAGCTACAGAGGCTTCGGGTATGGAAACAAAAACAGAGAATAAAATTTTATTTGCATGGGGTTTTATCGGTGGTTTGCGTTATGAAATTACTCCTAATTGGGGTGCATTCATAGAAGGTGGTAAAGCATCGGGCAGCTTTACCTTGGGAGCAGCATACAAATTCTAATTCAACGGGATTAGATAAAATAATTGAGAATGAAGCAAGCTTAATTGTCTTGCTGCATTTTTTTTCTGTAATAATTAACAAGCTCTTTCAGATATTTCTCAAAATAAACACCTTGCAAGCGAAAAATAATGTTGAAAATATTTGTACAAAGTAAAAGTATAAAATATCAACTTCAGCTGTAATAGAATATCGATTTGAAGGAAAAATATTGATTTTGAACGAAGAAAGATATATAAAGATTATGAAATAAATTGGAGTACTTCCATGAAATAAAAGTTTGTGAGTAAAAAAAATGGGCTAAAAAAACCGATTGAATTTCTCCAATCGGTTTTTTTATAAAAGTATGTTGATTTATAACCATTTTTTTCGTCTAAAATATAGCATTACCACTCCCGAAAAACCAACCATCATTAGTATGGAGATCGGATATCCAAACTTCCAATCAAGTTCGGGCAAATGCTTGAAATTCATACCATAAATACTTGCAATAAGCGTTGGCGGCATGAAAATCACAGAAACTACTGTAAATATTTTTATAATTTTGTTTTGTTGCAGGTTTACCAAACCGAGGAAAGTATCCTGGAGGTAATCCAAACGGTCGAAACCAAATCGGGTGTACTCGAACAATGAATTGATATCTTTTATAATCATGGCCAAACGTGGGAGTAATTCCGATGGAAAAAAGTCGCATTTGAGCATGTTTGAAACCACCCGTTGTTTATCCATAATATTCTGGCGGATAATCATCACCTTTTCTTGCAAGTCCTTGATACGTATCAAAATATCCTGATCTAAATCGTCTTCAGTATTCAGCGTCTTACTTAAACTTGTAATTTGATCGGTGGCATCTTCTATCATGTCGGCGTCATATTCTACCCGTGTTTCTAATAATGTTACCAACACATGGTACCCAGTTAAGAAATTCCGGGTATTGGCATAAATTTTCTTGACAGTTTCGTTAAATGACTTTAGCTCTGCATTTCGCACAGACACCAATATGCCGTTTTTAAGAATAAATGATACAGGTTCAACTGTATAATTATCCTGCAAAAAGTTGGAGTTAGCCACAATGCTATCGTCAGTCTGCATATAGCGCGAACTCATTTCAATTTCTTCAATTTCCTCATCTTCCTGAATGTAGATCTTTAGAAATTCCTCCAATTTATCTTCAATTTCGTCTGCAACATCATTCAAATCAATCCAAATCAATTCTTTCAAATCAACTTTTTTAAGGATATCCAGACTTTTTGAGATTTTTATTTTGTTATCTTCGTGGTAAAAAATTCTTAATTCTGACATGGCACTGTTTCCTTTCTGATGTTTATCGGCAGAGGCTTAAACTCATCACGAGTCTGGTTAAATTTCCTCACCGCAGGGAATTTCAATCCCTAAAGGTTAAACATAATAATGATTTTTATTTCAGCAATTGACAATTTATTATTGTCAATTTTTTAACGCTGTCTCAACTCTGTTGGTAAGGTCAATAAATGCTGCTACATCTAGTCGCTCGGGACGCAAGTCGAAAAGCGGGTCGGCATACATTGGGTGGCCTGATTCTACCAAAGGTTTGAGTGAGTTTCGCAAGGTTTTGCGACGTTGATTGAAGGCTGTTTTCACCACGGTTTTGAAGAGCACATCGTTACATTCAATTTGCGAAACTTCATTACGCGTAAAGCGAATAACAGCCGATTTGACCTTGGGTGGAGGGTCGAAAACATGCTCGTGAACCGTGAAAAGATATTCGATTTTGTAATAGGCTTGCATTAATACGCTCAAAATACCATAAGTTTTACTTCCGGCAGGAGCTGCAATGCGCTCAGCCACTTCTTTCTGAATCATGCCTGCTAAACAAGGAATACTATCTTTGTTTTCAAGCATCTTAAAGAAAATCTGACTTGAAATATTATATGGAAAATTACCGATAATGCAGAATTTGTCTGGAAAATAGGCTTTTAAGTCCATTTTCAGGAAATCGGCTTCGATAACATGTAAATCCGGGTAATGAAGGTGTAAGTATTCCACCGATTCGCCATCTAGTTCGACAGCAGTAAGGTCAATAAGCGGGTTTTGAAGTAAAAACTGAGTGAGAACTCCCATTCCTGGGCCAATTTCAAGCACAGAAGTGCGACCGTCGAGAGTCAAACTCTCGGCAATACGACGCGCAACTTCCATATCCTTCAGGAAGTGTTGTCCCAAGTATTTTTTTGCTTTTACTTGTGCCATATTTCGGGTGGTCGTCGGGCATATTGATGAAAAATAGTTTGCTGGAAAATTCTTTTATTTGTAAAAATACTACTCTAAAGTTAATTATCATCAAAGTAGCAAATTGTCAATTGTCAATTGTCAATTGTCAATTAGGTTTATTGTATCTTTGCAAAGTTTACAAATTTACTTTTTAAGAGCCCACAAAAGTAAATAAAATTGTTTGATAAAAATACTTTTTCAGTCAGTTTAACCGTTAAAGTAACAGAATGCAATATCAGAATGAGAAAAATATTTGAAACTATTGGCAATTGGATTAGTATATCCATCGATTTTTTTTATCCCCCTTTTAGTAAACGAATGACTTTGCAGTTTTTTCGTTACGGCGTTTCTGGTGTTGCTAATATGTTCTTCGATTGGGTATTATACTTTTTAATCTATCATTTTATTTTGGGTCAGGAAATGTTACATCTGGGCATGATAACATTAAGTTCGCCTATTGCTGCGTTGGCCATGACTTTCCCAATCACTTTTTTTACAGGGTTTTTATTACAGAAATATGTAACTTTTACAAGTTCCGAGTTGCGGGGTGCAACTCAATTGTTTCGTTATTCGCTGGTGGTATTGGCTAATTTATTGCTCAATTATCTTGGTTTAAAAATACTTGTAGAATTTTTTAACTTTTTCGCCACGCCTTCCAAAATGATTATCACTATTTTCACTACAATGTTTAGCTATTTTTCTCAAAAGAAATTTTCGTTTAAACAACCAACTCCTTAAAGGATAATAGAATGGAACGATACGATTTACAATCATCGGTCAATTATCAATTTTCATATACCCGATATATTTTTAAGGTTTTGCAAAAGAGTTGGAAAGTGTTGATATTTATTGCAGCTTATTCTTTTTTAGCCTATAAACTTCTCACATTCAATCAATACCACGAATTATTTCTCCAAATAAAGCAAACTACAATAATACAATTCTGGTGGTTGTTGGCTGTATTTATTCTGTTGCCTGTCAATTGGTTGTTGGAAGCCATAAAGTGGAAAAAATTGACTTCCAATGTACAAAAAATAAAATTTTCTATTGCCATTAAATCTGTTTTGGTAGGAATTTCCACCGGTTTTTTCACTCCTAATCGTGTAGGAGAATTTCTGGGACGAATCATGTTATTAGATTCAGAAAATCGGAAAGCGGGAGTAACCTTGAGTTTAGTAAATAGTCTGACTCAAAATTTGATAATGACATTGTGTGGTATTCCTGCCTGTATTTATTATTTTAATATTACTAATGCTAACTCACCATCTGATAATTCTATTTTTTTGCTTGTGTTGATATTGGTTTTTGTTGTTTTTGGAATCTTCTATTTTACCTTACCAAACATAGGAAGGCAATTCTCTAAAAGTAGATTTGTAACAAGAATCACTGATTACGTTTCGTGCCTATCAGCTTATAATTCAACAGATTTGATTATAATTGGACTCATTTCACTTATGAGATATTTTGTTTTTTGTACCCAATTTTTCCTGCTTTTGCGTTTTTTCAATATACAACTTGAATTGTGGCAAGCACTTATTGCCATTCCAACTAACTATTTATTTGTTACTTTTACTCCTTCAGTTGCATTTTCCGAAGCAGCAGTGCGTAGTTCGTATGCTGTTCTCGTTATTGGTTTTTTTTCAAGTAATATAGTCGGTATTGCACTCGCCGGAATGTGTATTTGGATGATTAATTTTGTGATTCCAATGATGGTTGGATCAATTATTATGTTCAGAAATAGGTAAAACTACGATTTTTTACAAAAAAAACGACAAGATAATTACCTGCCGTTTTTTTTAGTTTTCAGTCTTTTATGCATCTTATTGACATACCTGTTGTTTTGTACGAAGTGCTTCTCATCATTTTTTCGGTATTATAATAAAGATATACCGAACTTGCTGATTGAGAGCCAGCGTTATCTTTGTTCCAAAAGTATGCACCCGTTCCTGTGCTTTCGAAGTTTTTCTGTCCAGTCCAATCAATGTAAGAACAATAACCTGCAGGAATAGCCGTAAATCCACTTTCATTAGTTGCCCCTTTATTATCAGCCTTCCAATGTGTGGTTCCAAGTTCTTTAATTTTACCACCTGCCAGATTTTCGCCTCCCAAATAAGCAATTAAAGTATTCCATTCAGTATAAGTAGCAACATGCCAACCTACAGGCGCTAGTTTGCCAGTATTTAAAGCATACCAATTGTATAATCTTCCGAACAATAATATACTATCGGCTTTAGAGGTGTTGTTTACATTGGCATAAGCACCCGTAGTTAAAGTTTTCCACGATTCAATGTCAGTAACATTTGCAATTGCCGAACCATCATTGTATTTTGTGGTTCTGAGATTTTCGGCCATCCATGTTTGATTGCCAATTTGAATGGTTTTATAAGTGTTACCATCCTGATCGATCATTGTTCCATAGGTCAAACTACTGTTAAATGTAATTCCTGATTTTCCATTTAAGTTTGGGTCATCTACAGCCTTATCACAGGCATTTAATGTTAGAATCATTAGGAATACACAAAAAGAAAAAATAATTTTTTTTGTTTTCATAAATTCTAAAAATAAAATTGATAAATGGCTACTCTTCAGATTTTCGCCTGTCTCTCCGTACTCTAATTTTTTTTCGGTTTTCCAGAAGCCCGAATTTGGATGATAAGTCCCAGGATTATCTTTAAGTGCTAATTCGTTAGTGCTGGATTTATTCTGTTACGATTAAGGAAAGTGTAAATAAATTATTTCCTAAGTAAATATATATTTTTTTTTTTGTAATGATAAATGAACAATAAATTTAGATTAGTTGCATTTATTGGTAAGATATTCAAATATATAGAATGTTTGTTGTTGAATAGAAATGGCAATTAATAAAATATTAAAACAAAGATAAATATATTTATTTTTATTACAAAGAAAGTTCTGAATTTATTTTTTGAATATTTTTAATAGAAGTTTTTTGACGGGTAAATGTAATTCAACCATGATTCTAATATAAATGTGAATCATGGTTGAAAAAATTTTTAGTCAGAATTTTTATTTTGGTAGGATGCAAAGAAATTTGAATCAAACAAACAATTATTTTACCAGTTGTTTCAATAAACCTTCAATATCACCCGGCGTGGACATAATTTTTGTAAAAGTCATCATGGTTAAATCAGGGAAGGAAATTGCAATACGATAACGGCCATGAAGCATAAGTACTTTATTGCCTGAAACCAACACTTCGTATGGAAGAAATGCAGTATGTTTTGGTTGACTGATATCAATAATTGGTAAAAATTTACTTTCACCTTTTTCTCCCGAAAGTGCAAAATTATAAAGTGTCAACTCTTTTCCCGGAATAGTGACTTTTGAAACTAATTTGACAGTAGGAATTCCTTTTTTAATGGACGATTCAATTTTGGCTACAGCCGAAGTATAATTATCAAACTTGGCAAGTTCTACAACATCCTCAAAATAAGGCATTGCCATCATATAATGATATTTTTGTAACTCTTTTGCCGATAAGCCTTGTTTCGAACCAAATGGTTTTCCAAGAAATGTTCCTAAAGCTTTCATTGCTTTTTCCAGATGTTCTGTGAGTAATGTGTAATTACCAGAAACTTTATCATAATCTCCTCTAAAATATGCATTTCCCCAATACAGCGGATTGGTATATGAAACTACTGTTTTACCATTCTCATTGGTGATTCCAATGCGCAAAGTAGCAGCAAATCCGGTTAAACCACCAATTTTTTTGACCGCATTTTCAAGATCTGACGAAGTGAAAACAATAATATATCGGTTTTTGTCATTTGCAGGTTGATATTGGCCAACGGGTTTTATTCCATTTTCATCTAGTTGATTAATGAGCTTTTCGGCTGTGACAGTGACTGTTTCTGTAGTTTCAAAACCAACAATATATGGTTTTAAATTCTGTGAGATTGCCCAACTAAAAGGCAATAAGAGCATAAGAATAAAAGTTGTTTTTTTCATGATGCGTGTATTTATGATGTTTTTTAAATATGGTTGTAAAAATATGTAGATATTTTGATATTTCGTGTATATTTTACGTAATATGTTGTTTTTTGAAATAAAAACTTATCAACAGTTTGTAGTCTCGAAAAAAACATCTATTTTTGCAGTCCCAAACTCGAAAAGGAAAAAAATAACAATATAAAACACACAGAGCAATGAAAAGGACATTCCAACCATCTGTTAGAAAAAGAAAAAACAAACACGGTTTCCGTGAAAGAATGGCAACAGCAAACGGACGCAGAGTATTAGCAAGTCGTCGTGCCAAAGGAAGAGCTAAACTTACCGTTGCAGATGAGCCACGTCACAAAGCGTAACATTTTTGCAAAAACACCATAAAGAAAGTAAAGACTTACGATAAGTTTTTACTTTTTTTGTTTATATCTCATTTGATTGTAATAAATTGAGTATTTTTGGCATCTGATTTGAAAACAAGTAGAAGTTAATTTGAAAATTTGAAAATGTGACAATTTGAAAATGAAATGAATCAATGATTTATGATTATTTAAATGCGCAATTATCATCCTAACAAAACACTAGAAGAAGTACGAAATTTATTAGGGTATTTTACTGATAATCTGTTTTCTAATTTATAATTATTATTCCATCATGTTGGTTTCAGTTGCAACGTTTAGTTTCTAAAAACTTAACTTGTAACTTGTAACTAGTAACTAGTAACTATTTATGGATATTAAAAAATTTTGGAAAGAAACTTTCGCCGGTTTTGTTTTGAAAAACTTTTTATTGGCAATTGCAATTATTGTTGCAATAACATGGATTGCACTTATTTGTGTCGATTATTATACCTACCATGGCGATTCGGAAATAGTACCTGATTTACGTGGTTCGTATTTGGAAGAGGCTGAAATTCAATTGGCGAAACAAGGTTTGTATGCTATGGTTATTGATTCGGTATATGTGCGTGATAAAAAGTTGGGTACTATTATTGAGCAAATTCCAACTCCAAATTCTTCGGTCAAGAAAAATCGCTCTATCTATCTCATTATCAATTCACGTTCAGTACGTCAGGTATCTCTGCCCGATGTGAGTGATGTGTCATATCGGCAAGCTGATGCCATGTTACAATCAATTGGTTTAAGTGTGGCAAGTGTAGAATATGCACCATCGGAGTACAAAGATTTAGTGACTCAGGTTAAATATCATGGTAGAACAATTTTTCCGGGAACCCGAGTTCCTGAAGGCAGTCAGGTGGTTCTGGTGGTTGGTAATGGCTTAGGAAGTGTTGATGCGCTGGTTCCCGCTGTAAAAGGTCTTGGATTGGATGAAGCTACTGCAAAAATCGATGCTTCATCTTTTATAATTGGGTCAGTTGAATATGATGTTCCACCATCAGGCAACGAAAGTGATTATGTTATTTATCGTCAACGTCCTTCGGAAGGAAGTACCTTACCCACTGGTAGCAGAATTGATATTTATTTATCGAAGGATAAATCGCGTCAAAATGAAACTTTCGAAGAGGATAAAAAACCTGAGGAAACTGAGGAACAGTTTTTTTGACATTTAATTAAACCAAAAAAGAATTTTAATGCTTAATTGTTCATTATCAATTCATAATTACATACTGTGACTGACGAATTTTTTGAAGATATTGAAGCAGAAGACCTGAACGGAGTGGGTGAGGAGCAGGAGCTTTTTGAACACTTCCGTTTTGTTGTTGATAAAGGTCAAGCCATAGTTCGCATTGATAAGTATTTGGTTAACTGCATGTCAAATACTTCGAGGAACAGAATTCAGGAAGCAGCTGAAGCAGGAAATATCCTTGTAAATGGAAAATCAGTAAAGTCAAATTATAAGGCCAAACCTTTCGATATTATTACGATTGTATTAGCGTATCCACCCAATCAATTCGAGATTATTCCGCAAGATATTCCGCTCAACATAGTGTACGAAGATGATGAAATAATGCTTGTAAATAAACAACCCGATTTGGTCGTACATCCCGGATTTGGAAATTTCGACGGAACCCTGCTTAATGCAATTGCCTGGCATTTAAAAGATAGCGTGGATTTTGATCCAAATGATTCACGAATTGGCTTGGTACATCGGATTGATAAAGATACTTCCGGTTTAATTTTGATTGCAAAAACAGAACAAGCAAAAACAAATCTTGGAAAACAGTTTTTTGATAAAACAACGCAACGTCGTTATCAGGCTCTGGTGTGGGGAAATGTGAAGGAAGATGAAGGAACAATAGTGGGTGCTTTGGCGCGTGATCCTAGAGATAGAATGTTATTCACGGTGTTTCCTGAGGGTGAAAACCCTGTGGCAAAACACGCTGTAACGCATTACAAAGTACTGGAACGTATTGCTTATGTTACATTGGTAGAATATCGATTAGAAACAGGTCGTACACATCAGATTCGTGTTCATAGTAAGCACATTGGGCATACGCTTTTCAACGATGAGCGTTATGGTGGACATGATATTTTGAAAGGAACAACGGCTGGAAAGTACAAGCAATTTGTAAAGAACTGCTTTGAAATATGTCCACGGCAGGCTTTACATGCCAAAACGTTAGGATTTGTACATCCACGCACGGGAGAATTTATGCATTTCGAAAGTGAATTGCCAGAGGACATGCAGCAGTTGATTGATAAGTGGCGTGGGTATGCCAAAACGATGGAATAAGACGCCCCTAACCCCTAAACGGGAACTGGAATAGTTTCTTCTCTGAGGTTTACATAAATACAAAGATATAATATTGACAATACTAATTTAATTCTCCGTCAGTTGACGGACTAGGGGTTATCATTATGAGAAAAAATATTGCCATTGTTGCCGGCGGCGATTCGTCGGAAGTAGTAGTTTCGCTCAAAAGTGCAGCGGGATTGTATTCATTTATGGATAAAGAACGTTATAATTTATTCATTGTTACCATAGTAGGGAAAATATGGCAGGTGGAATGGTCTGATTCAGAAAAAATTACCATTGACAAAAACGACTTTAGCTTTGCTCGAAATGGTGAAAAAACTAATTTTGATTTTGCATACATTACTATTCACGGAACACCGGGCGAAAACGGTATTCTTCAAGGATATTTCGAATTAATTGGTTTGCCATATTCTTGTTGCGGTGTGTTGGCCGCTGCTGTTACTTTCAATAAATTTACCTGCAATCAGTATTTAAAAGGGTTTGGGGTAAAAGTTTCAGAATCACTTGTTTTGCGTGCAGGACAAACAGTTACGAATGAAGAAGTGGCTCAAAAAATTGGTTTCCCATGTTTTGTAAAACCAAACGTTGGTGGTAGTAGTTTTGGTGTTACGAAAGTAAAAACCATTGAACAGGTTCAACCAGCTATCGAAAAAGCATTTGCCGAAGGAAATGAAGTGATGATCGAAGCATTTTTGGCAGGAACAGAAATTACTTGTGGGGTGTACAAAACCAAAACTAAATCGCAGGTTTTACCCGTAACAGAAGTAGTGAGCGAAAATGAATTTTTCGATTACGATGCGAAATATAAAGGTCAGGTACAGGAGATTACTCCTGCACGTATAAGTGACATGCTGACCGAACGCGTTCAAAAACTTACATCGGCCATTTACGACATTTTGGGTTGTAACGGAATTGTAAGGATAGATTATATTATTACTGAAGGCGAGGTGATTAACTTATTGGAAGTAAATACTACGCCAGGAATGACTACTACCAGCTTTATTCCTCAACAAATAGCAGCTGCAGGGTTGGATATAAAGGAAGTTATGACCGAAATTATTGAAAATGAAGCCTTCTAAATCCCTCAAGAGGGGCTTAAGAGTGCAGTTCAAACATTTATATAAATACAACAAGATTGTTTTTACAATCCGTTTTGTGAATTTATGTGGCATTAAATTATGAAAACAGTTAAACAAATATCACAGTTAATCAACAGCGAGCTTGATCAGATTAATTGGAATAAAAAGCCTCATGGACTTTATGAACCAATTGGTTATGTATTGAATATGGGTGGAAAACGTATTCGCCCTACATTAACTTTGATGGCTTGCAATATGTTTTCAGATGATATTCATCAAGCCTTGAATTCGGCAATTGGCTTGGAAATTTTTCATAATTTCACTCTTTTGCACGACGATATAATGGACAAAGCCGATGTTCGTCGTGGAGAGCCAACAGTTCACAAAAAGTGGGACGACAATACAGCTATTCTTTCAGGCGATGTAATGCAAATTGCTTCATATCAATTTATTGCGAAAACTCCCGAAAAACATCTCAAGCGTACGCTGGATTTATTTTCTCAAACCGCTGCTGAAATTTGTGAAGGTCAGCAATACGATGTCGAATTTGAACATCGTGACAATGTAAATTCAGATGAATATCTGGAAATGATACGATTAAAAACAGCAGTATTGTTGGGTGCAGCACTTCAAATTGGGGCCTGGATAGGTGGGGCTAATGAAAAAGATGCACAATTGCTTTACGATTTTGGTATTAATATCGGCTTGGCATTTCAACTGAAAGACGATTTGCTTGATGTGTATGGTAACGAAGCCACTTTTGGGAAAAAGATAGGTGGCGATATTCTGGCTAACAAAAAAACTTTATTGTTGATTCATGCGCTTCAAAATGCTAAGAATGAGGATGCACTCGAATTAGAAAATTTACTACTACTTTCAATCGATAAGGAGATAGAAAATAAATTTGCCAAGATGACTGATATTTTGGATTTGAAAGAATGGATGCAACTATCGGCAGAAAAAATGGCAACTGATAAAATTAATGCCATGACTGCACTTTTTAGTCGACTTGGTTCAAAGAAAATTTGCGAAGACAAGATGCAATATTTCTATGATAAGGCAGTCGCAAAACTAAAAAAAGTATCAGTTTCGGAGATTAGAAAAATCGAATTGATAAAATTAGCTGAAAATTTGATGGTTAGAATGGATTAATTAATTATCTTTGTGGGCAGTAAATTGTAAATTGTCAAATTGTCAATTCTTTGTTATGCCATATCGCCGATTACCAAATACTGATCAAGCTCGTTTAAGAGCACTACGGACCGCAATACTACAAGCAGACAAACAAGATTTTGGCGACATTGTTATTTCGTTTAAAGTTATCCACGAAGCCAAAACCTACCTGAATATTTTCGAAAAGCAACTGGCTCAATATCAGCAAACACTTGATAGTCAGGTTTCAGCAAACAAGCGTTATCAGTTGATTGTTCATAATGCCCGATTATATATTTCCCATTTTATTCAAGTATTTAACCTTTCTGTCATCAGAGGCGACATAAAAAAGGATCATAAACTTTTTTACCAATTAGACCCCAATGTGCATACTGTTCCGGATTTAAGTACCGAAAATGCGTTACTACAGTGGGGAAAATACATTATTGATGGTGAAAATGAACGCATACGTAATGGCGGTTTACCAATTTATAATCCACCAATTGCCAAAGTTAAGGTTCATTATGAGGTTTTTAAAGAATATAAATCAACCCAAAAGCTTTATCAAAATACGACCAATCGAAATTGGGAAGAATTGGTAAGTTTAAGAGAAAAGGGTGACGTAATTATTTTGGAAATGTGGAATCAGGTAGAAAATAAATTTAAAGACGTTACGCCGTATTCTCGCTTAAAAAAATGTCAGTCTTTTGGTTTGGTGTATTATTATCGAAAAGGAGAAGCTGAATTGACCCCTAAAGATGATCATCCTGACCAGTAATTTGCTATATATCAATGTACTGTATATTATTTCTATGATTCAATAAGTTTTGATGCAGTAAAAACCTTATTCATTTTAATGTCATTTTCGCTGACAGGAATTATAGGTAGTAATTGAAAATCGAATGCAACTCCCCATTTAGGAATTTTGAGTTCCGAAAAAAAACGATCGTAATATCCTTTTCCACGCCCTAATCTATTACCAGCTAAATCGAAAGCAATTCCGGGAACTATCACTAAATCAACTATTCCCTTGTAGTTTTCGTTAGTTTCTGGCTCCCAAATTCCCAGTTGTCCTCTTCTTAATTGTTCCTCTGAACTGAATTTCTTTAATGTCAAATTTTCACCACTTACCGACGGAAGTAGTATAACCTTTGTTTTACTCCATTTTTTTACAATTTCATGAGTTGGTAGTTCATCATCAGTCGACCAATACATTAATACTGTATTATATGATTGAAATTCAGGCATTAATTCAATTCTTTCGAATACTTTTTCAGATTCTTGCAGTATTTGAAAAGGTGATATATGCTTTTTTAAATCACTTATTTGTTCACGAATTTGTTGTTTTTCCTGATTAACTTTTTCATTCTTTTCTGAAAATAACGCAGTATGTTTATTCATTGGTCGTTTTAAATTTTAAGGTTCGGAATTTTCTTTTCATTTCTTTATTGCAAAAATACTATATTTCTTGACTTGAAATGGGTTATTCAAAAGTATATATTAAAAACAATTGATTTATTGTTGTTAATTCACTTTTTATTTATAATTTTGACAAATCAAATTATTTGTTTACAAACCCATCACTAAACCTCTGATTACTATGAAGAAAGCTTTCTCCATACTTGTAATTATTATTTTTTGTCTTAATGCTTTTTCTCAAATCTCAAATGTAGTTCCATCTTCTTCCTCTATTGCGCTTACATCTGTTGCCGATACGCATTCGTGGTCGGCATTTAATAATCCTGCCATGTTGGGTTATATTGAGCAATCGGAAATTGGTATTCAGTACGAAAATCGGTTTTTAATTTCTGAACTTTCAACCAAAAGCGTTCAATATGGATTATCTACAAATTTAGTAAATGCTGGTGTTTCGTTTTCTCATTTTGGGTATTCGCTTTACAACGAGATGCTTATTGGACTAGGATTTGCCCGAAATTTTTCTGATAAATTTGCCATCGGCGTACAATTTAATTATTATACGGCTTTTTTCAATGCATCTAATTCCTATCATGGTGCATTGTTACCACAAATTGGTTTTTCAACCAAACTTTCACCTTCTTTTAGCCTGGGATTCAATACTTTTAATCCATTTCAGGCCAACATTAAAACAAATTATACTGTAAAACGCATTCCCAGCATTTTTAGTTTAGGCTCAGAGTATTTTTTCAATACCGAATTTGTTTGGCGTACACAAATAGATAAAGAAATAAGTAGTAATTATCGTTTTTCTACCGGTTTTGATTATGTTATGATGCAAAAGATGACTGTAAAGATAGGAATATATGGGTCTGATTATTTGGTTCCCTGTCTAGGCATTGGTTTTAAAACCGGACGGATTAAAATGGATTTGAATTGCGAGCTCCATCCATTGTTGGGTTTAAACTCCATGGCAGCAATACGATACTGTTTCGTAAAATAGTTAAGACTTGAATATTGTCTTTCTAATTATTTCAATTTCAACATGTCGATACGTTTCTTTATTCTCATTATTGTTCTGTTAATTTTCACTTGTCGCACAAGTGCACAAGATGCCGTTGTAACAACCGAACAACTAATTGCCGATATTTTTGAACAATATACTGCCGAAAGTGAGGATGATATCGATTATGACACATTTTACGAAGATTTGATTTATTGCTCTCAAAATCCAATAAATTTAAATCAGGCTACTCGCGAAGAACTTGAAAGGTTAGCTTTTTTGTCAGACATCCAAATTGAAAACATTATTTCACATATCTATAGGTTTGGTAAGTTGCAAACCCTGTTTGAGTTGCAGTTAATTGAAGGATTGGATATGACCGACATACGCCAAATGTTGCCTTTTGTTTTTGTGGGAGATGGAACTGATTTATCTAAGAAAATTTATTTGCAGGATTTGATTAAATATGGAAAAAATGAATTGTTTTTTAGGTTAGATAAAGGTGTTGAAACCAAAGAAGGTTATCAGTTTCTACCAGAAGAAGACGAAAATATAACTTCTACTTCTAAGAATTATCTTGGAAATTCACTTTATCATTCTTTAAAATACCGCTTTCATTTCAAAGACAGAGTTCAGATAGGATTTACAGCCGAAAAGGATGCCGGAGAACAATTTCTAGGTAAAACAAATATTGGTTATGATTTGTATTCGCTTACTGCACAATTGAATAATTTTGGGAAAATCAAAACACTCGTAGTTGGTGATTTTAGGGCTAATTTTGGTCAGGGATTGGTGCTACGACCAGAATTTGGTATGGGAAAATCATCTTATGTATTGAATGTTGCACCACGAAATTCTGGATTAAAAAAGTATGGATCAACCGATGAATACAATTTTTTCAGGGGTGCAGGAGCTACTATACGCATGGGAAAATGTGATATTACAGCGTTTTACTCAAACAAAATGATAGATGGTGATACTGTAGGCGGTGCTTTTTCGAGTCTTTACAAAACAGGATTGCATAGAACACTTGATGAATATAACAAGAAACACGTAATAAATCAACAAGTTGTAGGTGGTAATATTACCTATAATTTTTCGAACTTTCAGCTTGGCTTTACAGCAGTTCATACCGAACTCGATAATAAATTAGAACCTGATAAATCAGTATATAACTACTTCTATTTTTCAGGAAATCAACAAACAACAGCAGGTTTTCATTATCGAATTCGTTGGCAAAAGCTCAATCTTTTTGGCGAAACAGCAATGACAGATAATGCCGCAATGGCAACACTTAATGGCTTTTCGTATAGTCCATTATCTCAGGTAAGTCTGGTGTTTTTGCAACGATATTATTCTCCACAATTCGATACGTTTTATGCAACAGCGTTTTCTGAAACTTCGAGAATTAATAACGAAAGTGGTTATTATTTTGGAGTTGAACTCCGACCATTCAAAAAATGGCGAATTGCTGCTTATGCCGATAGTTATCGATTTCCGTGGCCAAAATATGGAATTGATGCTCCTTCAATTGGAACAGATTATTTACTTCAGGCCGACTTCGCCGCAAAGCGAAATATCTCGATGTTTTGGCGATTTAAATTTGAAGAAAAACAAGCTAATTTTACCGGAACAACATCCACAGTGCCTGTCCTGGTGCCCAACAAGAAAGCTTCATTGCGTTATAATCTAACTTACTATTTTGGAAACTTCAGTTTTAAAAACGTTATTGAAGGAAATTTGGCAAGAGAGGCCAACCTAAACTGGACGTATGGTTTAATTGCTTCGCAAGATATAAGTTATAAATTCCCGTATTTTCCACTCAAATTTGATTTGCGTTTTCAATTCTTTGATGCCTTAAATTACGAAAATCGGTTTTATTCCTACGAAAAGGATGTTCTTTATGCTTTTTCAATTCCAATGTATTACGGCTTAGGCAGTCGTTATTACGTTAATATGCAATACGAAATTAATGATCGAATATCTGTTTGGTTCAAAATTGCACAGACAACTTATGCCGACGACCGTGAAACGTTGAGTAGTGGCAATGAAACAATAAGTGGTAACCGAAAAACAGATATGAGATTGATGCTGAAGTGGAATTTTTAAATTTCATTGAAATTAACTTCAATTTCTGTTGTAAAACATAAATATTGATGAATCATTATTAAAAAACAAGTGTTTACTTTACACTTGTTTATATAACTTGAATTTAGAAAAATAAAAATTCAATATCGTTTTAATTATCAATCATATACGGTTTGTTGTTGTAAATAGTAAATTGTGAATAGTAAATAAATTAATGACTGCTACTTTTTATCAAAATAAAGATACTTTTCTCATCGCAGCCGATTGCATTATTATGGGATTTAGGGAAAATGAGTTACACATACTCATAACCCGACGTCCCTTCGAACCGTTAAAAGGCGGTTGGTCGTTGATGGGTGGTTTTGTGAATGCAGCCGAAAGTATCAACGAAGCAGCCGGACGAATTTTTGGTGAATTTACTGGCATACAAGATATTTTCATGGAACAAGTGGGTGCTTATGGAGAAATAAATCGCGACCTTGGGGAACGTGTAATCTCCATTGCATATTATGCATTGGTAAACATCGATGAATTTGATACCTCGTTGGCCGAAAAATATGATGCACGGTGGGTTCGCCTCACGCAATTACCTGAACTTGTTTTCGACCATAATATTATGGTAAAAGACACTATCGGAATCCTTCAACGGAAAGCTGCCGTAAAACCTATTGGTTTCAATTTATTGGGAGAGCAATTCACACTTCCGACTTTACAAAGTTTGTACGAATCTATCTATCAGGAGAATATTGATAAACGTAATTTTAGGAAGAAACTAATGACGATGGACATTTTGGAAAAACTGGACGAAAAAGATAAAAGTTCATCTAGAAAAGGCGCATTCTATTACAAATTTAACAAAGAAAAGTACGATCAATTGATTCAACAAGGGCTGCATTTTTCGTTGTAAAAGACAACCCCAACCCCCTCCCGATAAAAATCGGGATAAATTGTGGGGTTTTAAGACGTAGTTAATAAATGAGATTGTGGTGTGAATGCTGTTTCTATTTTTTTTGAATCAATAAGTGTAATTTAAACGCTTATACCTATGTATAAATAATATGGACATTTGTACATTGTAAATATAGTTCTAAAAAAACACAAAACAAAAATAAATCGATAGTATCTTAATTCCCCTTTAGGGGCTAGGGGCCATTTTATAAATAGTAAATATATTTATGTTAGAAGCATTAAAAGAAGAAGTATTTCAAGCAAATTTGGATTTGGTGAAGCATGGATTAGTGATTTTCACATGGGGAAATGCCAGTGCTATCGACCGAGCAAGGGGATTGGTTGTAATTAAGCCTTCGGGAGTTTCGTACGAGAATATGAAAGCCGAAGATATGGTAGTGGTGGATTTGGACGGAAAAGTAATCGAAGGAAAATACAAACCATCATCCGATACCGCCACTCATTTGGTTTTCTATAAAGCATTTCCAAATATTGGAGGCGTGGTTCACACCCACTCTACTTACGCCACAGCATGGGCCCAAGCAGGATGTGATATTCCAAACATTGGCACAACCCATGCCGACTATTTCAGCGACGGTATACCTTGCACACGTGATATGTCGCAAGCCGAAGTAGAAGGTGAATACGAGTTGGCAACCGGAAATGTAGTGGTGGAAAGATTCGAAGGATTGAATCCAGACTTTATTCCGGGTGTATTGGTAAAAAATCATGGACCTTTCTCGTGGGGCAAAAACGCTCAAGATGCTGTTCATAACGCAGTAGTAATGGAGCAAGTTGGCAAAATGGCCTATATTGCTTACGGTATAAATCCAAATTTGACCATGAATCCACATTTGATTAAAAAGCATTTCTACCGCAAACACGGACCGGGAGCTTATTATGGGCAATAAATTACCCCTAACCCCTTAAGGGGAATTAGGTTAGTATTACTTGACATAGATGAAAACAACAAAATAATTAAATAACAAAACATGCTTCAACTCCCCTTTAGGGGTTGGGGGTAAATTTAAATGATTATGACTTACAAAGATTTAGAAGTATGGTTCATTACCGGAGCTCAATTGCTTTATGGTGGTGATGCAGTAGTGAGCGTAGATGCACACTCAAACGAAATGATAGCAGGATTAAATGCTTCAGGAAACCTTCCTGTAAAAGTTGTTTATAAGGGAACAGCTAATTCTTCTTCAGAAATTTCTGAAATTATGCGCGCTGCCAACGGCGATACAAAATGTATCGGTATGATTACCTGGATGCACACTTTCTCGCCTGCTAAAATGTGGATTCATGGCTTAATGGATTATAAAAAACCATTGTTGCACTTACATACACAATTTAATGCACAAATTCCATGGTCGGAAATTGACATGGACTTTATGAATCTGAACCAATCCGCTCACGGCGACCGCGAGTTTGGTTTTATTACAAGCCGCTTGCGCAAACCACGTAAAATCGTTGTAGGCTATTGGAAAGATAAATCAACACACGATAAAATTTCAGGCTGGATGCGTGTTTGTGCCGGATGGGCTGATTCACAAAACATGCAAATCATCCGTTTTGGTGATAACATGAACAACGTGGCTGTAACCGATGGTGACAAAGTAGAAGCTGAAATTCGTCTGGGTTACCACGTTGACAATGCTCCGATTGCTAAATTAGTGCCTTATGTAGAGGCTGTTACCGAAGCTGAAATTGATGCATTGGTTGCTGAATACGAAGTACTTTACGACTTTGCCGATGACTGTAAGAAAGGTGCAGAAAAACACATTTCTGTACGTCAGGCTGCTGCACAGGAAATTGGTCTTCGTCGCTTCTTGCAGGATAAAAATGCTACTGCATTTACTAGCAGCTTCAACGAATTAGAAGGCATGTCTCAATTGATGGGTTTTGCTTCACAACGATTGATGGCTGAAGGTTACGGTTTTGGTGCCGAAGGCGACTGGAAAACTGCTGCTTTGACACGCACCATGTGGGTTATGGCTCAGGGTTTACCTGGTGGATGTTCATTCCTCGAAGATTATGTGTTGAATTTTGATGGAGCTAACAGTGCCATTCTTCAATCGCACATGTTAGAAATTAATCCCGAAATTGCAAAGACAAAACCAAGGATAGAAGTACATTTCTTGGGAATAGGCGACGCTGGTGTTTGTGCCCGCTTAATTTTCCAAGCTCATGAAGGCGAAGGTATCGCTGCCACAATTGTGGATATGGGTAACCGTTTCCGTATGATTGTGAACGAAGTAAAAGTAATTGAACCACAAGCATTGCCAAAATTACCTGTTGCCTGTGCATTGTGGATTCCACAACCAAACCTTGAAATAGGTGCTGGCGCATGGATTACTGCGGGTGGTACGCACCACTCAAGCTTCTCATTCTCTATCACTACCGAAATGATGGAAGACTATGCAGAAATCGCTGACATCGAAATGTTGATTATTGACAAAGACACTAATATTCGTCAGTTCAAACAAGACATTCGTAACAACGAAGTGTATTACATGTTGAATAAAGCTTTAAGATAAATAAATTAATTCGAGAATTTGAAGATTTGAAAATTAGGGAACAAATCAATAATTGCTCTTTAATTTTCAAATTCTCTTATTTTCAAATTTTCAAATTGAATATATGAAATACGTAATAGGTTTAGATTATGGAAGCGACTCAGCCCGTGCGGTTGTTGTAAACGCCGAAACGGGCGAAGAAATGGCTTCGTCAGTAAAATATTATCCTCGTTGGATGGAAGGTAAATATTGCGTTCCTACCGCTAACCAGTACCGTCAACACCCACAAGATTATGTTGATGCATTAGAATACACGGTGAAAGATGCCCTTTCAAAATGTCCTGCCGAAACTGGGGAACAAGTTGTAGGTATTGCATTTGACACTACCGGAAGTACACCTGTATTTACCGACAAAGAAGGTACTCCACTTTCATTGCTTCCTGAGTTTGCCGAAAATCCGAACGCCATGTTTGTGCTTTGGAAAGATCATACAGGAATAAAAGAAGCACAGGAAATTAATGATTTGTGTTCCAAATGGGATATTGACTACAGTTCTTACGAAGGTGGAATTTATTCGTCGGAATGGTTCTGGGCAAAAGCATTGCATGTTTTACGTGCCGATGAAAAAGTACGCGATGCCGCTTATTCAATTGTTGAACATTGCGATTGGATGCCTGCATTGCTAGCAGGAAATACCAATCCACACGAAATTTGCCGCAGTCGTTGTGCTTCAGGACATAAGGCTATGTGGCTGGAAAAATGGGGTGGCTTACCATCCGAAGACTTCCTAACCGCTCTAGATCCTGTGTTGGCTGGTTACCGTGAAAGACTTTATTCTGAAACTTGTCCAACTGATAAAAAAGTAGGGAATTTGACTCCAGAATGGGCAGATCGATTGGGATTAACTACCAATGTGGCCATTGCAGTAGGTGCATTTGATGCTCACACAGGTGCTGTTGGTGCCGAGATTAAACCAGGTTCGTTGGTTCGTATTATTGGAACTTCTACCTGTGATATTATGGTAACAAGCTACGAAGAATTGGGAACTAAGCTTATTCCCGGCATTTGCGGACAAGTTGACGGTTCGGTTATTCCGGGCATGGTTGGACTCGAAGCAGGTCAATCGGCATTCGGTGATGTATATGCATGGTTTAAAAATGTAGTGGCATGGCCGGTTGTAAATATCTTATCGAAAACAACATTGATTGACGAAGCAACCAAACAAAAACTGATTGACGAAACCTTGGATCAAATCATTCCTGCTTTATCTATCGAAGCAGCAAAAGTTCCGGTTTCCGAATCTACAGTTTTAGCTACCGACTGGATGAATGGTCGTCGCACACCAGATGCCAACCAATTAGTAAAAGGAACCATCACCGGATTAAACCTGGGTAGCTCTGCTCCACTTATTTTCCGAGCACTGGTTGAAGCAACTGCTTACGGCTCAAAAGCTATTGTTGACCGCTTTATCGAAAACGGTGTGGTAATTAACGAAATTATCGGTATCGGTGGTATTGCCTTGAAATCGCCTTTCGTAATGCAAACTTTAGCAGATGTATTGAATATGCCAATCAAAGTTGCTAAAGCAGAACAGGCTTGTGCCTTTGGAACTTCAATGTTTGCTGCCGTTGTAGCTGGCGTTTACGAAAAAGTAGAAGATGCACAAAAAGCAATGGGAATGGGCTTTGCTCAGGAATTTTATCCAAATGCCGAAAATGCTGCATTGTACGCCGAACTCTACAAAGACTATATCAAATTGGGACAATTTACTGAGAAGGAATTATTTTATAAATAATAATAGAACAACCCCTAGCCCCAAAAGGGGAACTGGTAACGGTCCCAAACGCCTAAAGGGGCTTTAAGACCAAGTTTCTAAGTTAAAGTTAGAAAATTACAATTGTAACTAAATTCCCCCTTTAGGGGCTAGGGGGTTAAATATCGACATCATGAAAAAACTTATTTATTTATCAATAATTTCAATTCTTATGTTGGGTTGCAAGGAGAAAAACGAAAAAACGCTTTCGGGACTTGTAAAAACTAATTTTGAACAGGTGATCAATGGTGATTCAACAGGCTTGTTTGTACTTAAAAACACTGCTGGGATGGAAGTTTGTATTACCAATTTTGGTGGTCGTATTGTTTCTGTTATGGTGCCCGATAAAGCTGGCAAAATGCAGGATGTGGTTCTTGGATTCGACAGTGTGGCTGATTATGTGAAAGTACCAAGTGATTTTGGTGCTTCAATCGGTCGTTATGCCAACCGTATCAAAAACGGTCAGATAACCATTGATGGTAAAGTCATACAATTACCACAGAATAATTTTGGACATTGTCTTCACGGAGGTCCAAAAGGCTGGCAATATCAGGTTTACAAAAACGTAAAACAATCGGGCGATTCTGTAGTTGAGATGACCCGTTTTTCGCCCGATGGTGATGAGAATTTTCCCGGAGCGGTAACGGCAAAGGTCACTTTTACATTAACTACTGATAATGCAATCAAGATTGATTTTGAAGCAACTACCGACAAGAAAACAGTGATTAATATGTGTAATCACTCGTATTTTAATCTTTCGGGAGATGCCACAAAACCAATTACCGACCACTTATTGTACATCAATGCAGATAACTTTACTCCT
>Ga0247841_10004296_pt1 | contig 24762 bp, 20 predicted proteins | sample LaCruzMarch2015__2_FD_192410 | JGI IMG/M metagenome (GOLD analysis project Ga0247841, IMG submission 192410) | Freshwater microbial communities from meromictic Lake La Cruz, Castile-La Mancha, Spain - LaCruzMarch2015_18m | ecosystem: Environmental > Aquatic > Freshwater > Lake | place: Spain... | reverse complement strand
GGCCGCTATCTTCGGTCTTTAGTAAAATTCTACCAGCCAAACGTTTCCAAGCGCTCGGATTATTTTCAATCGCCGCAAAATTGCTATTAGAAATGCCCAAGGCTAAACGACGCATTAAATTATAAGCGTCCTGCGGCTGGCCTAAACTATATTTTTTACTATCAACTGGATTAACATACCAAGCTTGTCCCTTATCCTGAACTTGTAATAAAATTCGACCCTTAAGGCTCGTACTTGAATTTGTATTATTTGGAGTTGCTCCTCCGGGCGTCACTCCACCCGTCGAGGCCGTACTATTAAAATTAATAACCGGCAAAGTAAATGATTTTTTATTAGCAATTAAATTTTTAGTGTTTAGCCCGAGATTTAAATTATAAGTCGTACCATTTTTTATATAAAAGGCAGAGCCATAAAGCTGCTTATTCACACCCGTATAAGTCGCTAAATAATAACCGGGGGCTAAAGATAAGGAAGCTTTATTATTTATTAATTTAAGGGAGCTAATTTGGTTGCCCTGAAAATATGTGCCACTACTGCCAGTCAATTCATATAGAAGTAAAGACGGATTCGCTGCAATATTACTACCAGTTGAATCGCTTAAAGTAAAATTAGCAACACCTGCAATTAATTTTTGATGTTTTTTAGTCGAATCAACCGTCACATTCCAAAAAATAGTCTGACGATTTAAATCATCAGTTGTAGCCAATGCGTAAGTGCCAGCTGGGTACTCAAATTTGAACAAACCAGCCGCACTTGATTGAAAAGACAATAATTTATTGCCCAAGCTTAAAGAGCCACTAGTAACTTTCTGCTCATATAAACTTAAATTTTTATTAATCAGAAGGCGATCGCCGGCATCACGCAATTCCCCGCTTAAACCGCTAAAGACTGTATCAAAAGTATAATCGGCGCCATCGCTTATTTTAATATCGTAAAAATTTTTAACATTATTATTTGCGTCTTTAGCACTTATAACATAAATACCTGTTTGATTTTCACGATAAGAGTTATAGGGAGAAACATAAATAGCTACTTCGCCGTCGCTGCCTGTTTTTAAACTAGAAACTAAATCGGCCGAGCTATAGGTCGGTTTATTATCAACATCATAACGCTGCGCATATACTGAAAAGTCATAATTATATTTTGGCGCTCCCTGTGCATCACGTAAAATAACTTTTAAAGCGGGTAAATTTTTTGTTAAATTTCTCTCATAACCACAGACAAATTTAAGCGCTCCATAAAACCAAAACTCCCCGAGGTCAGTCTTTTTATCCCAAATTTTTAAAGCATAATTTTTAGCGGAATCAGGCTTGAAACTAACTGTCGCTCGGCCAGTATTATCGCTTGTTCCGTTAGCCATTTTTGTGCCTGATATAGGGAGCCCACTAGCGTCCGTTGTTTGTTCATAAATTTCAAATTTTAAACCAGGAGCAGAAATTCCCGCCATATCGCGTAAAATTAAATTTACTTTTGAGGTTGACGCGCAAAGAGTCGTCGAGGTTACTGAGGCAGCGCTGCCAGTTAAAGTTAAAAGTTGGTTCGAAGTCGCTCCCTCACTCACATCATTATCCCAAAGATATTGGTACACTCCGGATGTTTTTACTTTTAAGGCATAGGTACCAGGTAAGACTTCGAGGGAACCATAACCATCGGACGCAATCGTAAAAGTTCCTACCCTAATATCAGTTTGGTTTTCATTGCTTGCATCTAGTTTTTGTGTGTAAACTTCGGGCTGCAAGCCAACAGCTGAACTACCTTCATCATATTTTAAACGCACTCGTAACTTTCCTAAAGAATAATTAAGATCGGTCATTACGCCGTCGTTCACCTGAATTCCATATCGATAAGCTTTAATGCCAGAGCGAATTACTTCAAGCACGTAATAATCTTTTAAACTACCGTCCATACTTCGCACACTCCCCTGAGGTAAATATATTTTAGTTTGGCCAGAAGTGCCGGAATTATAACTGCCCATTAGTTCATTTTTTTCATTGGCCAGAGAGCCATTTGTATCGTATAGTTGAGTATAAATATTAAAGATTGCATTTTTATAACTACCGCCAGCAGCTTCCTTCAAGGAAACCTGGATACCACTTAATGTTTTAGTAATAGTCTCTGTTTGACCACAACTCAAATTGACATCATAATACCAAAAACTAGCCGAATCTTTACTAATAGTTCTAATTCTAACGGCATAATCGGCGGAGGAAACTTCGCTATTTCGGAAACTCATTGTGGCTTTTCCCAAAATTGCGTCCGTTACCCCGCCAGCCATTCGTCTGCCGGGTTTCTTTTTGCCATCAACGTCCAGTACTTGCAAATAAACATCAACATTAACATTGGCGATATAAGAACCATTCGGGTCACGAGCAATAACATTAGCAATCGTGTTCTCATCGCAAACAGCGGCTTTGACCAAAAATGGGCAAAGCAAAACTAAAGCCGAAATAAATAAAATAGGTTTAATTATTTTAGACATTTTATTTAATATTAGTATAATTACTCTTAATAACGGACCAACTGCTAAAATAGTCGCTTCGTTTATTAAGAGCCAATTTTATTATATCACAATTATTAAAAAATATAAGGCTTCTGAGAAATTTAAATACCATTTTATAATAATAATTTTTGACAAAAATATATTTTTAGCCTAAAATTTACTCTTCTTTAGTTCTTTGTCAATAATAATTTCCCTATATTTTCTTTAACCATTTACGTCTCACCAAAAAATCAAAAATCATGAAAAAGATGAAAAGAATGCTCTTGCTTGGCTCGTTTTTCTCGCTGCCATTACTTTCAATTGCTTCCGAAGCAGATTTAAAAATTCCCGGGCTCTTCGACTTCCAATTCTATTGGCTCTTGACCGGAATTGGCATCTGTTTACTCGGTTTAGGCTTTGCCCTCTACCAATTTAAACGAATAAAAAGTCTACCCGCCCACCCCGACATGCTCGACATTGCACAAACTATTTTTGAGACATGTAAAACTTACCTCATTCAACAGGGGAAGTTTTTACTCCTCTTGTTTGCGATTATCGGCGCTTGTATCCTTTTTTATTTCGGCTACTTGCAGTCCTACCCGGCGAGCGGTCTGGCTCTCATTCTTACTTGGACAGCGATTGGTATTCTTGGCTCCTACGGCGTTTCCTGGTTCGGAATCAGAATGAATACTCTAGCAAACGCGAGAATGGCTTTTGCCTCTTTACGTCGCAATCCTCTTAAGCTGCTGAATATTCCTCTGGATTCCGGAATGAGTATCGGAGTCATGCTTATTTGTGTTGAGCTGATTATGATGCTAGTAATTCTCCTCTTTATTCCCCGAGAATACGCCGGCGCCTGCTTTATTGGCTTCGCGATTGGCGAATCCCTCGGCGCGTTTATTTTGCGTATTGCGGGCGGAATATTTACCAAAATCGCCGATATCGGCTCAGATCTAATGAAAGTCGTCTTTAAAATTAAAGAAGACGACCCAAGAAATCCGGGCGTTATCGCAGATTGCACGGGTGACAATGCAGGCGACTCAGTCGGACCAACCGCCGATGGCTTTGAAACCTACGGCGTCACTGGGGTAGCTCTGATTAGTTTTATTGTACTCGCCGTCGGTTTCGTTCCGGGCATAGATCAAGACCAAGGTATGATATTCCAAATGTATCTTCTAACCTGGATTTTTTCTATGAGGATTGCGATGGTTATCACTTCCGTTCTCGCCTACTACCTTAACGGTTTCCTTAGTAAACTACTCTACAGCCAAAAAGATGAGCTTGATTTTGAAAAACCTCTGACCAGTTTAGTCTGGATAAGTTCAATTCTCTCAATCATCGCTACTTTTGCAATCAGCGCTTGGCAACTTAGACCCATGTTAGAAGATGAGATTTGGATTAGTTTGGCTTCAATTATTAGTCTCGGTACTTTAGGCGCCGCGCTTATCCCGGAATTTACAAAATATTTTACCAGCACCAAATCTAAACATGTGGAAGAAATTGTAAAATCTTCACGTGAAGGTGGTGCTTCACTTAATATTTTGTCTGGACTCGTGGCGGGAAACTTTTCCGCTTTTTGGAAAGGCTTAGTATTCCTCGCGCTAATGTTTTGTGCTTTTTGGTGGGGCTCGAGTTTGGGCGCTATTATGCTCTATCCAACGATTTTTGCTTTCGGTTTGGTCGCTTTTGGTTTTTTGAGTATGGGTCCCGTGACTATTGCCGTTGATTCATACGGGCCGGTCACGGATAATGCGCAATCGGTCTACGAGCTATCGCTTATTGAAGAGAAGTATAAAAATTACACTGATATACAAATTCACCATGAGTTTTATCAGAAATATCACTTCAATTTCACGCCCGATTTTACGAAAGCAAAATATTATCTTGAAGCTAACGACGGCGCCGGTAATACTTTTAAGGCAACGGCCAAACCGGTTTTAATCGGAACAGCCGTGGTTGGAGCGACGACCATGATTTTTTCTCTCATCCTGATCATCAAAAATCAATTCGGGATTGAGCCGGAAAGAATCTTAAACATTCTCAATCCCTATTCCCTTTTTGGTTTAATTGCGGCCGGCATGGTTGTTTACTGGTTTACCGGTGCTTCAATCCAAGCCGTCACCGTTGGTGCTTATCGCGCCGTCGCTTATATCAAGAAAAATATTAAACTTGATGAAAAAGCGGACCTAAAAGCGAGTACGGAAACTTCAAAGGAAGTCGTAAAAATCTGCACGCAATACGCGCAAAAAGGGATGTTTAATATTTTTGTGGCGATTTTTTCTTTCGCGCTTTGCGCCGCTTTCTTTTCCGGCTATCGCGACTTAAACAGTGCGGAAATTAGTATCCAGCTCGGAGCGATTTCTTTCTTTGTCTATTATCTTATCGGCATTGCTATCTTTGGTTTATTCCAAGCAATCTTTATGGCTAATGCCGGCGGAGCCTGGGACAACGCCAAAAAGAAAATTGAAGTTGAGCTCGGCGAAAAAGGAACAGCGCTGCATGATGCGGCCGTGGTCGGTGATACGGTCGGTGATCCTTTCAAGGATACCTCTTCGGTCGCACTCAATCCGATTATTAAGTTCACGACTTTATTCGGCCTACTCGCTATGGAAATCGCGATGAATGATAAATTTTTCGCGCTCGCCCCCTATATCGGTCTCGGCTTCTTTTTCATCGGTCTATACTTTGTCTGGCGTTCATTTTATAAAATGAGAATACCGGATTAAGACTGAGACGAACATAAGCATATTCACTATTCAAGGCTTCCTAAAAAGGAGGCCTTTTTTATTTAAATAATCAGTTTAATCTTTGGCGATTATATTTCGCTAGTTCAGCTCTAACTTTTTCTTCCATAATATCGCGAGATATCGGACCGGCGCTTGCCAGTATTTTTTTCTCATTAAAAATTAAAAAGGCATCTAATTTTATAAGCCAATCCTTCATAGATGTAACTTGTTCTTCAACACTTCTAAGTTCAGCATAAGATAAAAATTGCTCAACCAATAAATTTAGTCTTCTTAATTCCATTTCTTCTAAATAATTTTTAGCAATTTCCGCTTGTTCGCGAGTAATAATTTCACTCTGCCAATTAGTCAAACCTAAATCCACTTTATTACTATCAATACGATTATGGATAATTTCGGTCGCCGTCAGCCCTGTAACAGCATAGTGGAATTTATTTTGTACCATAGCAAAGAATTTTTTGGCGTAATCAGTTCTTGGGTCATAATCAACGCTCGTGGCAAATATATCTCGGACCTTTTGGTAAAAATTAGCCTCCGATGATCTAATATTTCTAATTCTTTCTTCTAATTCTTGAAAATAGGTTTTGGGCGTTCGACCACCAGCTAATTTTTCATCATCAAGCACGAATCCTTTGATAATATACTCTTTTAATTTTTGTGTAGCCCAAATACGAAATTGGGTACCGCGCAAAGAATTAATGCGATAGCCGACGGAGATTATTGCGTCAAGATTGTAATGTTTAACAATATACTGTTTTCCGTCAGCTGCAGTTATCGAGGATTCCTCGGTAACTGCTTTTTCGCTAAGTTCAGCCTCATTAAATACATTTTTTAGATGCAAGCTGACATTATCAGTGCTACAGCCAAAAAGCTCGGCCATTTGCTTTTGACTCAACCAAACAGTCTCATTTTCAAGTTTGACCTCTAATTTGGTTTGACCGTTTTCAGTTTGATAAATAATAATTTGATTTTTTTGTTCATTCATAAAATTAAAATTAATAAATAAGACTAAATATTTTGGGAGCGAGCACAGCCGAACTACCGAGGAATCCTCGGTAGTCAGCATGGCGATGGGATAGATTGAATAATGCGAAGGATGACCTCAGTATTAGCGCAGTCAGTTTCATACTTTTTTCCGTCAGGAGCTTCTAGTTTCAACCCGTGACAAAATGTCACGGGTTGAACTTGGTCTTTATCATCTTTCAGATCGTGACGTTTTGTCACGGTCTCACTACCCTCAGCTAGTAATTGATCTTTAAATTGAACGAACTTACCCAACTTGCCGTTTTCATTTTAAGAAAGATAAAGTAAATAATTGATTTGCGCCCGTTTGCAACGTAAATAAAAATATGCTATCATTAATTTGTTGATACAAGTTATCAATTCTGCCCGTGAATACGGGTCCGAGATCCGCAAGTCTCGCCTATGGGCGAGATTTTTGCTTTATAAGGGTTAATTCTGATTTAATATCTTGCGCTTGAATTACTAAATCAGCTTTTTTAACAAGTTCTGTTTGTGCAAATCCGCCTTTAACGAGAATTAATTTTTTACCTCGATCTTTTAAAAATCTAAACAGACTAATAAAATCGGCATCGCTAGAGAACAAACATAAAGTTTCGTGTCTATCCATTAACCTAATAGCATCAATACATATTTCCACATCAAAATTACATTTAGGAATTAACACATACTTACCATTAGCATCATGAATAACAGAACGAGTATTACCAGATTCTTCCGATTCATCTAAATAATGCCTAATATGCTGAATATGTTTAGTGACGGCGTTTGTTTTTCCGAAAATATCCCGAGCTACCTTTATAATATGGATAGATTTTTTTCTTCTTTGATCAAGTCCATAATAAAATTTAAAATACTCCGAAAAAAGATGACAAAAATCAAACAACTTTTTGATATCTATGTTTAATTTTTCACCTTCTTTTAATTCATTAAAATCTCCATCTAATCTGTCTTTTTCATACCAATAGTCAACATTAGCAAAATCAATCAAAGACAAAATTCGTCCAAATTCTGGCTTTATCCCCATTCGCATTTTTTTTGCTTCATTTTTAAAATCTGATAATAACATATTAGGAAAATATTTCTGACAATTATAAAAATAATTATAGCGATTATTAATAGATTTTTCAAGGCTAATATTAGATAAAATATTGATAAAATAATGATAAAATAGTTTAATGTTTTTTTTGGCTAATATGACTCACAATTAAAAAATGACCAACGAACAACTAGTTGGTCACTTATAATTTATATCCTGATTAGTTTCCCTGCCCCTTTTTATTGATTTTTTATTGATTTTTTACGCCCTCACTGCTATATTAAAGGTATCTATTTTACAAAAATATGCTGACTAGACTCAAAAAAAGTATTTTACTCCTTGGAGATTTTTTATTTCTAAATCTCGCCCTATTTTTAACTTTAGTAATTCGCTACCGCCAAGATACCTGGCTAGATAACTTCCGGGGCCACTTGCCGCATTTTTTAGTTATTTTCCTTATTTGGCTCATTGTCTTTTACATAAACGATCTCTATAATCTCAATCTCCAGGCCAGCGGCCGCAAATTTTTCCGTCAAACGATCGGCGCAGTTGCGACGAGCAGCCTATTTTCAATCATATATTTTTATTTAAACGTCCAAGCGACAATTGCCCCAAAAACTAATCTCGCTATTTTTATCGTCGTTTTCATTATTCTTTTTTTCTTCTGGCGCGGTCTTTATCAGGCACTCGTGCGCTCTCTTATCCCGGAAAGTAATTTAGCGATTATCGGTTTTAATAAACATACTGAAATTTTAATTGAGGAATTAAAAAATAACCCTGGCTCGGGTTATCAAACGGCTTTGATTTTTAAAAATGCCGGCGACATGGATAGTTTAGTCGAAAGCATCCAGGAGAAAAACATTCGCGCCATCGTTGTCTGCGACGACTTTGGGCAGAGCGAAAAAATGCGCGAGGCTTTATTTAGTTGCCTGAAGTATCATATTGTTTTCTTTGATTATCCTGACTTCTATGAACTCCTAAGCGGCAAAGTCCCAGTTGAAGCAATTGGTCCCAGCTGGTTTTTAGAAAATCTAAAAGAAGGTGAAAGAAATTATTTTAACTTTGTAAAACGAATTTTTGATTTTTTTGGCGCCTTACTTATTCTTATTGTTTCTCTAATTTTCTGGCCGTTAATTGCTTTAATCATAAAACTCGAGAGTCGCGGACCTATCTTCTTTACGCAAAGACGCTACGGTCGCAATGAAACAATATTCAAAATGATAAAATTTCGCACGATGCGCGTTAGCGACAACGATGGTTCACCGACGACTGAAGGCGATAGTCGCGTGACTAGATTTGGATCATTTATGCGTAAAACTCGGCTTGACGAAATTCCTCAAGTTTTAAATATTATTAAAGGCGACATGAGTTTTATCGGTCCTCGGCCCGAACGCCCGGAAATAGTCGCGAGTCTTGAACATCAAATTCCCTTTTATAAAACTAGACTATTAATTAAGCCGGGTATTACCGGCTGGGACCAAGTCTCGGGCCATTACCATTCCCCTTCGCTTGAAGATACTTTAGAAAAACTCCAATACGATTTATTTTACTTAAAGCACCGCTCTTCTTATTTAGATTTAGCGATTACTCTCAAAACAATCGCGACGATGGTTAGTCGAGGGGGGAGGTAGCCTTCATGAACTACAAAAAGATAATCGAATATTCAATCTATTTGATAGCGCTTTTTTGGAGCGGTCTTTTTTACTTTTTTTCTCGAGGTATTTACGGCTCAGAGCATCTTCTATCGACTGCTCAAGCAGCTCAAGGATTAATTCCCTTTGTTGACTTCTTTGAGCATCATGGTCCGCTTCAATATTTCATCTTTGCTCCTCTTTATAATTTAGGTGGCCTGGATATTTTTCCTTTTTGGCTTATTGTAGTTAATGCTCTCGGTGCTTTATTCATAATAAATTATATTTTTTCCTTGTTTGATTTTAAGGCTTATCAAAGACATCTAGTTTCCCTATCTTTTATTTTTTTCTGGATAATTCTTGATGGCTTCGCTTTCGTGCCCGAGCCTTCCATCGCAATTCTCTTAGCCATAATTTATTGTGTTTTAAAAAAAGTACATACGTTAAATCTTTTTATCGCCGGACTTTTCTTGGGCCTCATTTTTTTAATTAAACCCAATGCTTTTGTTTTATTATTTTTCGCATTAATCATCTGGCAAATTTATATTCACCACACGAATATAAAATCCGTAATAAAAAATAGCGCTCTCCTTTTGGCGGGCGCTGTCACCGCTTTAATGCCGTTTATCATAATATACAGACAAAATTTAGGAGAAGTATATTATTGGTTGTTCCAATACAATAGTACGGTTGTACTGGAACTCGGAAAAATATGGCCGCCAAATATCTCAAGTTTATTCTTTTTGATTCTAATCACTAATATTGCGAGTTTAATTTTAATTATTTCTGATATTAAGTATACTCGATACTTTCTGCCCGTTATTAGCTCGGTTATATTAATTTTTATTTCATATCCTCGCTACGGAGATTATCATCTCTTACCAGCTTTAATCGGGTTCCTTATCGGCAATCTACTTATTATTCAAACTAGCAGAACAATACTGCATAATCAAAGGAGGCTCTATAAAACAGCTCTAATTTTACTCGGAGTTGTTTTAATATATATGTCTACTATATATATAGTAAACGACGCCCTACCTACTCTATCGCACTTGTCGTCTCAATCGGAATATTATCAATTAGATTTTTCCGCTACGAGCCAGCAAATAATCAAAGAAAAAATTAATTGCAAGAGTATTTATATTTATCCCAGTGCTTCTTTGCTGTATTTGCGCTTGCCAAATCTCCAAAAAAGTAAATTTTTATATCCGACTTGGGAATGGACCTCCACAGAAGACATGCAAAGAAAAATTTTAGAGGACGTTAGATTAAAAAAAATCGACTGCTATATTTTAAACGCCAATAACAATATTGATAATTCAATAATAAAGGATTATATCCAGCAAAACTTTATTAAACGAGAAAAAATTACTTACCAAGCCTATCGATTTAACCATCCCTTACTATGGCCTCTTAAATTATCAGACCAAACGACTGGAGAAGCAGGGATTATGCTTTTGTATTAATCTAAAAAATAGTGATAAAGTATAATAATATGAAAAAAGCCTTAATAACTGGAATCACCGGCCAAGACGGATCATATCTCGCCGAGTTTTTATTAAGCAAAGACTATGAGGTGCACGGTATTATTCGCCGCGCCTCTACTTTTAATACAGGACGCCTAAATGATATTTATCAAAACCCACAAGATACTAGCCGTCGCCTCTTTCTTCATTACGGCGATATTTCCGATAGTAGCAACATAAGTCGCCTCATTGAAAAAATCCAACCCGACGAAATTTATCATCTCGCGGCGCAAAGTCATGTTCGCGTTAGTTTTGATTTGCCAGAGTATACTGGCGACGTTACAGGTCTCGGCACAACGCGAATTTTGGACGCCATAAAAAACGCCGGGTTAAAAACAAAATTCTATCAAGCCTCATCGAGCGAAATGTATGGTAAAGTTGCCGAAAAAGATTTGCCAATTACCGAGCGCACTTTATTCCATCCCCGCTCACCCTATGGCTGCGCCAAAGTTTATGCTTATTGGATTACCAAAAATTATCGGGAAAGTTACGGTCTATTCGCTGTAAATGGCATTCTATTTAATCATGAATCTCCCCGTCGCGGCGAAACTTTTGTGACTCGCAAAATTTCACGTGGCCTTACCCGCATTAAATTAGGCAAAGAAGAAAAATTATTTTTAGGAAATTTAGACGCCAGGCGCGACTGGGGCTTTGCGCCGGATTATGTAGCCGGCATGTATTTAATGCTTCAGGCGAATGAAGCAGACGATTATATTTTAGCCACGGGCGAAACTCATACCGTGCGCGAGTTTGTTGAACTCACAGCTAAAAATTTAGGCATGGAAATTCTTTGGCAAGGCGAAGGAATAAACGAAAAAGGAATTGATAAAACGACGGGCAAAGAAATAATTTTAATTGACCCCAAATATTTTCGCCCGGCGGAAGTTGACGTTCTCCTTGGTGACCCGAAAAAGGCGAAAGAAAAACTAAGCTGGGAACCGAAAGTTAAATTCGCAGAACTTGTTAAAATAATGACGGAAGCAGATTTAAAAACAGAAAGTGAAAAATAGTTTAATCTAACAAAAAATTCTTCGAATTAACAACCAGTTTCCCCGTTTTCTTTTCTAATTCTTTCCGAGCATGGCCGGAAATTTTTCCGCCCTCATGAGCGCAAACTTCATTTGGTTTATAACCGTCTGCTTTTTCAGTCTCAGCAATCTTTCTGGTTGAAAGCTCGGCTAAAGCGGTAAATATTAATTCGGCTTCGTCCATATGATCACGTAAATTTTCAACTTCTAGGCCTTTCAAGCCTTTGTGTTCCTTAACTGTTAGTCCACTCCACTCATGATGAATAATATTGGTAAGTTTGGCATATTCATCTCTTTTACTTATTCCATGGTCAGACCAGTAGTCAGTCAATTTGTTCCTCGTTTCAATGCTCAACATTCTTTGTTCTATCCACTTATTGCTATGTCCGCGCATTTTCCAGTTGCGTCTCGCTCGACTAATTGTTAATTCTGGGTCAATTGTTTCTTGCATCCTTTCATAACCTACTTTGGCTAACCAGAGCTTGAAAGGTTCGGCCTTGGGAGACGGGATAGACTGAATTAAGCGAAGTAAGGTTTCGACGTCGGCGGCATCGGTTAATCGATTCTTACCGTCAGGAGCAATCATTTTCAAACCGTTACATTTTGTAACGGTTTCATCTGAGCCCTCATCTAGTAATCTTTTTTTCATAACACGCCAATAAACTTGCGGATTTCCACTATCAGTCAAAACCCTAACCACATCAACCACGCTAAAATACCATTTTTCCTCATCTTTATTCCAAACTCTTCTCACTGGTTGCTCATTAAAAAGGGCGACTAGTTTTTTTGACTTGTTGCTTTCACTTTTTTGGTTGTTTTTCTCGTTCATAAAATTGTAATTAATAATTAAGCATTAATATTTGCGTTAAAGTATAACAAAAAATTAACCCAATTTCAAGGCTAATATTAGATAAAATATTGATAAAATAAAGATAAAAAAATATAGCCCAGATTTAGGCTAATTTAAGATATATATGAAAAAAGAGTAGCCAATCAGCGCGAATTAGACATGACCGCGACCGCGCCGTGACCGCTTCCCTTATAATATCCAATAAATTATGATAAAATCAGGAGGTAATATTCAACTATGGCTATAAATAAACAAGCAAAAATTTATATTGCCGGACACCTGGGTTTAGTCGGCTCGGCGATTGTCCGCGCCCTAAAGAAGCAGGGCTATAAAAAACTAATCCTTAAAACCAGAAAAGAATTAGATCTTTTAAGCCAAGAGAAAGTTAATCGTTTTTTCGCACGACAAAAACCAGACTACGTTTTTCTAGCGGCGGCGAAAGTTGGTGGCATTTTAGCCAATCAGACCTACCCGGCCGAATTTATTTATGAAAATTTGACTGTTCAAAACAATGTTCTCCGAGCAGCTTATAAAAATAAAGTAAAAAAATTAATTTTTCTTGGTTCATCTTGTATATACCCAAAAAATTGCCCCCAACCGATTAAAGAAGAATACTTACTTAGTTCCCCGCTTGAGAGTACCAATGAAGCTTATGCGATTGCTAAAATTGCCGGGGTAAAAATGTGCGAATTCTATAATCGACAGTACGGCACGAAATTTATTGCCGTCATGCCGACTAATCTTTACGGCGAGAATGATAATTTTGATTTGACGAGTTCACACGTTCTGCCGGCGATGATTAGAAAATTTCATGAAGCTAGGGTTAGTGGAAGTTCGGAGGTCGTTCTCTGGGGTACGGGTAAGCCACGACGAGAGTTTCTCCACGTTGATGATTTAGCCGCCGCTCTAGTTTTTTTGATTAATAATTACGAGGGGCAAGAAATTTTAAATATCGGCTGCGGACATGATTTGACGATTAAAGAACTAGCCAATAAGATTAAGACGGTTACGGGATATAAGGGTAAAATTATTTGGGACAAAACTAAACCAGACGGCACGCCGCGCAAACTACTAAACGTTAGTCGTTTAAAAAAACTCGGCTTTAAACCGAAAATTAGTTTAGATAAAGGATTGGAAATGACTTATGAATGGTTTTTGGAGAATGAAGGGGAGATGAGAGGGTAAATAACAACCAACGAACATATTCCATTGCTAACCCACAATTCTCATCTAGTTTCATCCAAATAATTCAATTCGATTCAAATGATAGATATAAAGCATAAAAAATCAAGTTCTTCGACGAGATTACTACTGAATATAGCATTTTTACCAAAAATCTATAATTTAATTACATATTGACGGGTTAAACAATTAAAAAATTAAGAAGAAATAAATGAAAATAAAAGAAATAATAAAAAAAAATAAATTTGCAACATTACTATATCGTTTTTTGTTAAAATACAAAAAATTACAAAATAATTTTATTATTAATTATTACAAAACTGATTTCTCAAGAAACGCTCTTGTTTCTTATATCACAGAGCCATTCATTAAAAGTGAATATAATAGTCATACAAATGGACAGGAATCGATATTAATAGCAAAATCTCTCCACAATTTAGGATTCAATATTGATATTATTGATTGTGATAGCGAAAAAAAATTACCCTTGAACAAATATTCGCTCGTTCTTGGTTTCGGGAAACCATATAAGCATCTAGTAGAGAATGCCGATATAAAAAGCAAAAAAATATTCTATAGCACGGGGATGCCGCCTTACTTCAGCAACAAGCAGACGATATTACGCAACAAACAGTTTTCAAAAAAATCAAATAAATTAATTTTGGAGTCATCAAGATATATAAATGATGATTATTCATCACAAATTCTTTTGTCAGACTATATAGTTACTCTTGGAAATCAGTATGTTAAAAAATTGTACACTGATTATACTGAGATACCCGTTCATCTTCTCCCTCCCTCATTTTTTAAAATTTGTGAATTCGAAGATATATTAAAGAAAAAAAATTTTCACAACGCTAAGAATAATTTCCTATTTTTTAGTGGGGGCGGGCTAATACACAAGGGTCTTGATTTAGTTTTGGAATACTTTTCCACTAGAACTGACATCAACTTGCACATCTGCTGTTCGATTGTGAATGAAAAAGAATTTGAATCTTTTTATAAAATATTACTATACAAAACACAAAATATAATATTCCATGGGTTTATTAATATTAATTCAAAATTATTCAAAAAGTTACTAAATGAATGTGCGTTTGTAATATTTCCTTCATGTTCAGAGGGTGGCGGGGCTTCAGTAATTAACGTACTCGGTAATGGAGGCTTAGTACCAATAGTAACAGCGGAATCATCAATACCAATTAATGATTTCGGGATACCTATAGATGGTTTTAATCAAACTGATATTTCCAGCGCCATGGAGAGGGCGATGCTAATTTCTGATGAGGAGATAAAAAATATGAGCTATAGATGTGGAAATTTTATTTCGATTAATAACTCTATTGAAAATTTCGAAAAAAATATAAATATAATTCTAGCAAAAATATAACTTCTTTTTATGAAAAAAATAAAATTTTTTAGCCAGAACGGACAAGATAGATTTTTAAATAATCATATATTTAAAAAAAATAGTAATGGAATTTTTATAGACATTGGCGCAAATGATGGAATTACTTTTTCGAATACATATTTTTTTGAAAAAAAAGGTTGGAGCGGCATTTGTATAGAACCAATCCCTGAGGTATTTGAAAAATTAAAAAAAAATAGAAAATGTAATTGTATTTGCGGAGTCATGTCGGAAAAAAATATTGAATTCTCTGAATTTCTTCATGTAACAGGCGCCTCCGAAATGTTGAGTGGAATTTTAGACAAATATGACAACGACCACCTTGAGCGCATAGAAAAAGATATAAAAAATAATAACGAAAAAAAGGAAATTATTAAAGTCCAAAATTTTAATTTTAATAAGATAATTAAATTTACCCATATTGACTATTTAACTATAGATACTGAGGGATCCGAATTTGATATTTTAAAAACTATTAATTTTTCAAACTTCGAAATAAAAGTTATTTCGATTGAAAATGACTATAAAAATAATAATATAAATGATTTTTTAAAAAATAATAATTTTAAATATCTTACCACTATCGGCTCCGATGAAATATATCTAAATAAAAATTTTCTAAACTTAATTAAAAATAGATTAACTACAAATTTATTAATTTATTATTTAAAAATTTTAAAAAAAATTAAATTAAATATTAAAAAAGTAATCATTAAAAAATGCCTGACACATTTTTTTCAATAATAACCTGCTGTTATAACAGCGGTCAATATATCAAAAAAAATTTAGAAAGTGTTTCTAGCCAAAGTTTCCACGATTTCGAGCATATTATTATCGATGGATTATCAAAAGATAATACGATGGAGATAGTAAAATGTTATTCCGATAAGACAAATAATATGATCATCCAAGCATCAAAACCTCAAGGCATAGCCAACGCCATGAATCTTGGAATAAAAAAGACTAACGGAGAATGGCTTCTTTTCTTAAATTCCGATGATTATTTAAACAATGATAAAGTTTTAGAAAATGTTTATAACTTCATAAAAAAAAATCCGGCTAACTGGTACTATGGCCAAGCCAAATATGTAGGAGATTTCAATCGCAAGGAAGATATATATCCAAGACGATGGTATCACCGCCATTTTTTCTATAGATTATTATTCATTATAAATTTCTTAAATCATCAGGCTGTTTTTTTAAATAAAAGCCTATTTGATAAATATGGCTTATACCGTGAAGATATAGTTGGCGGCATGGATTATGAATACTGGTTTAGAATCGGCAAAAAGGAAAAACCAAAATTCATGCCTTTCTTAATATCTAATTTTCGTGTCGGCGGTTTTTCTACCGATCCTAAGAATAACGAGATACACAAAAATGAAACTTTAAGAATAAGAGGGATGTACACAAGGTTTGCTAGTATGACTATGTGGCCAGCTCGAATTTATAGAAAAATAAAAAATATAAAATGAAAATTGGTATTTTTATAGACAACTTTTTTGAAGCACAAAGATATAAAGACCCTGGTGTTATCGCCGAATCCCTTTTTAATTTAGGGCACCAAGTAACCATATACTGCCTCAACACTAACTCTGAGAAATTGAATGAAATTATTATAAAAAAAATAAGTAAAAAAGAAAATGAAGATACATTATTCTGGAAAAATGAAAATATCGACCAAATAATATTATATTCCTGGCTTTCTCTGCGCTTCTCCTCTCTTATCAAAGCTCTAAAATCAGCTGACAAAAAAATAATTCTCAAACTTGATTCTGATGGACACTTAATTTATCCATTAAAACCAACTTATCTCAGGACTTTTGGCCGAGATAATTCTCTGAAACAGCTAACAATCCATATTATCCGTTCTTTGCAATGGTCAGTCTTTTCGAAATTAAATAGTAAAAAAAAAATAAACCAGCTTTCCTTAAGCGATGCCGCCATTATAGAATCTCCTTTAGCCCTTATTAATTTAAAAAAATCTTTAGAAAAATGGCAACGAGAAGACTTAGCAAATAAACTATTTGTTATACCCGACCCTGTCAGCCTTGACCTAGCAGATGGAAAAAATGAAATAGATAAAAAAGAAAATATAATAATCTGCAACGGACGCTGGGATGACAAACAAAAAAACAAATCAGGTTTAATAAAAGTACTCCGCCAAATTAATTTATCAGGATGGAAACTGGTAATAATCGGCAATGGATCATCTAAAATTAAATCATTACTCGAAAAAAATAAATCAAATCTTAATATTGAGGCAATAGAAAAAATCGAGCATCAATTAATCGAAGAATATCTGAGAAAAAGTAAAATATTTTTTGCTCCTTCTAATCATGAGAGTTTTAATCTAGCGGTTGCTGAATCCCTTTGCTTCGGCTGTTCCCTGGCAGGGACGCCGCTTGAGAGTTTCTTTTATTTTTCAAATCAAGGAAAATTTGGGACAATCGCTAAAAATTTTAAAGTTATAGAAATAAAAAACGCGCTTGAAGATGAAATCTTAAGATGGAATAATAGCCAATATAATCCCAATGATATTTCTAAATATTGGCGAGAACGATTGGCTCCAAAGATTGTTGGAGAATCAATAGAATTATTGCTTAAAAAAATATGAAAATTAGCATAATCACAGTTTGTCGTAATAATGAAGCAGGTCTAAAAAAAACTATCAATTCGGTCATTAGCCAAATCTATCAAAATATAGAATATATAATTATAGACGGTAGATCAACAGACGGAACAGCTTCTTTGGTAGCTAATTATAAAGAAAATTTCCCCATTACTTTTATCTCCGAACCAGATGACGGAATATACGACGCGATGAATAAGGGAGTAAAATTATCATCAGGAGACTGGCTTAATTTTATGAATGCGGGCGATACATTTTATAATCAGGACTCTATTAATCAGGCAATCCCCTTTCTAAAAGACGGATTTAATATAGTTTATGGCAATACTGAGATAATTTATGAAGATTTTAGAACTATAAAGGACGAACCAAAGCCGCATAAATTATGGCAGGGACGTATCCCGCACCAAAGTTCTTTTATAAAATCAAGTACGATGAAAAAATATGGCTACAATAAAAATAATAAAATTGTGGCAGATTTAGAATTCTTTATGTCTGTGTATTATAATGGGGGCAAGATAAAAAAAATAAATCAAACTATTTCATCTTTTGCTAAAGATGGAATAACGGAAAAGATGGGCGAACAAGTAATACTGGATGCTTATAAGACTGTCAAAAAATTTAAACAATCACTCGTTGTCGATATCTATTACAATATACTAAAAATAAAACCATTTATAAAACGGCTTTTACCAAAAAAAATATTTAGACTAATTAAGACGAAAACAAAACTCTAATTTTTAGATTTAAAATATTCAGAAAGTTTTCTAAAAATCTTTTTTAGAAACACGGAAGGACCGGCATTATATGTTTTCCGGTTCTTTTTAATTATACGTAAAACATCTACTATAGCCCCTGACCAATGTTTTTTTATTTCATTATCATTATGTATTAGATATTTTACCATTGTCTCGGGAAAATTATAAAATTTCCCTTCTTTACCAAGTCTTAACCAAAGGTCGAGATCTTCGCCAAACTTTATTTTTTCATCATAGCCGCCATTTTTTAAAATACATTCAAATCTAAACATTACACTAGAATGAAAAAATGGATTCTTAACAAAAAAATCTTTTCTTATATCGCCATCTGATTCCGGCTTGTTAACATACTCAAGAATTTTATCTTGACTATCAATTAAAGCGGCTCCGCTTCCCACGACGACAAAATCTGGATTATTCTCCAAAAAATCAAACTGCTTACTTAATTTTAAGTCATCACACCAGATGTCATCACTATCTAGGACGGCAATATATTTACCATAAACATACGGCCAGGCGGAGTTTCTAGCTTGAGAGATTGATTTACTCTTAGCAATTTTAACGTATTTTATCCTCGTGTCGACTAAATATTTTTTTATTGCATCTTCAGTATTATCAGTGGAAGAATCATCTACTATTATCAACTCAAAATCAGAAAATTTTTGACTCAAAACGCTATCAATCGCTTTGATTATTAATTTATCACGATTATAAGTTACAATAATAATGCTAACAGATGACATAATAAATTACTTTTTATCTAACATTTTTAAATAAAGATTAGTCATTTCTTCAACTGTTTTTTCCCAGGAAAATTTTTTAAGCTGCTCCCTTCCTTTTAAAATCATCTCTTTTCTCAGCTCATTATTATAAATAACTTTACTCACTGATTCAAGGATACTATTAGCGTCTAATGGATTAAAGTACATAGCAGCAGATCCGCCAATTTCCGGCAATGACGATGTATTAGAAATAATGGCTGGGCAATCACAAGCAAAAGCCTCCAAGATAGGTATCCCGAATCCTTCGTAAAGTGTAGGGAAAACAAAACATCTCGCATTCATATACAAATATGCTAAAATATCATCATTTATGGAATATTGAAAAATCTGTTTATTTATTCCTAATTCAAAAAAGAAACTTTTTTCTCTCTCTGAAATTTCATCTTTGCCGGAATAACCTCCAGCGATAATAACGCATAATTTTTTGTCATTTTTTAATAATGGCGTAATGGAACTTAAAAAGTAATCAAAATTTTTGTAGATACTTCTTGAGCCAACAAATAAAATATAATTTTCCGGTAAATCTGGGGCGTTGATTGGCCTCGCCCTAACTGGCTTTAAAGAATTTGCAGAATATATTACTTTTATCTTTTCTTCAGGGATGCCATAAAAATTAATGATATCTTTTTTTGTATTTTCCGAGATAGCTATAATTTTATCAGCTCTTAACGCCAGTTCTTTCTTATTATTAATCGTTTTATTTTTGTCAGATTTAAAATAATAGGGATAAATCTCGTGAATCATGTCATGAATAGTCAATACTAATTTTTTATTTTTTAAATATTTTAAAAAATAGGTTGAATAATAGGTTGGATGGAAAATATCAAAATTTTGTTTTATTAATTCACTTTCCACAAGAAAATAATTTATACTTTTAGCAATCCTATTTAATAACCTTTCTAGAAACTTTCCTCTTTTCATGCCAACTAATACTCCGGGAGAAACTTTTATCTTTCCTACTTCTTTCAAATATTCATTAGCACTGAATTTGATTGGCAAAACAAAACATATATCCTTCGAATTGGCGAATCTCTTTAACAACTCTGAAAAGTATCTTGAAACACCGCCAAATTTTTGTTCGTTAAATATTTGATTATCAAATAATAATCTCATAATTAATTCTATTTACTATCCATTGATAAATAATCTTCCCAAGTTTTACTTTTAAGATGCTTCTTCGCCCATAGTCTGGCGAAAAATCCAAATTTATTACTAACCAGAACCCTGAAAAGTACTTGGCTAATTTTTCTATTCGTAAATATATGAAAAGACTCTCCATTTGTATAATAGTTCAATTCATATTTGTTAGCGATATATTCTAGTGTCTTTTTGGAATAAAACGATACATGCTGCCCGTGATTAAATCCATAATACCACCAATCTGATGGATTAATAATTTTATCAGGAATCAATACAGTTGAAAATAATACATTTTTTGATATTTTAAATATTTCTTCAAGTTCATTGATTGGATTTACTAGGTGCTCGAAGACTTCAAAAGCTGTTACTAGCTCAAAATCAGAATCACCTTTTTTTGAATATTCAAAGCCTCGGGCTAATAAATTTTGCGAAAATTTGTCCTGCCATTTAAAATTAAAGCCCCAATCACGCATTAATCTAGTGAATACTCCGTAACCTCCGGCGAAATCCAAAAATTTCCCCTTGTAATTAAACAAATAATAAATAATGTTAATTACTAAATTTGAAAGGAAAATGTTACGCGCTAAAATACCAGTGTCTGCTAAATTTATTGGATACATATAGGCCTCTTCGAGCCAATAAGGATTCTCAACGAAAACAAAACCGCATTTAGGACAAGAAAAATATTGAACGTCGTATTTTTTTAGTATTTTGGAGACAAAAATTTTATTACCTTCTCCATTGCAAATTTTACAGATCATATAAGTACATTTTAAATTTAAGATATTTTAACAAAAAAAAGATATAACTTTAAATCTTATTGTTATCACCGTGGTTGCTGTGGTTAAAAAAAATCATTTTAAAAAAATTTAATGTTAAAATATTTTTTATTACATCACGATATTTCTTTTTAAATATTACAACTAGTAAATTTTTTAGAAATGATTTTTTAGATACCTTAAAAACGATATTTCTAATTGAAATATAGTCTAAGTTGTTATCACGTTCAATTTTTTTAGGGTTTTTGAGTGAATATAAGTCAATATTTTTTGTGGGCATATTTAAGGACAGGTAGCTTTTATCATCTTGATGCGCCCCCCGAAATCCTATATTTGAAATTTGGTTGTCCAGGGGTACTACTGAGTATAATTTATTAAAAATCATAATTGCGCTCCATTGTATATCCCAGGTATCTATTTTATTCGTTTCAAAATATGAAAACTCATTAAAATAATAATTAGCTGCTAAATCGTCATTAAAATAATTTAGTAAAAATTGCTTATCGGGAAAATATTTATGATTTAAATTATATAAGATCCAGGATCTTTTCCATGTCGCCCAACCCCAGATATAGCTATATTTAGAGAAGAAGTAAGAATACTCAGAATTATTATAACCAAACAAATAGTTAGTTCCTGATATCATTCCTACTTGCGCATTGTCTTTGTATTTATTCAACATTATTTCGCAAAAATAGAAAAAACTTTCAGCCGGCAAGCAGTCATCCTCTAAAATTATGCCTTCTTCAACATTACTAAAAAACCAAGTAATCGCCGAACTCACTGCTTTTCCGCAAACCTAAATTTTCTTCTCTAAATAAAGTTTTTATTTCGCAATCCCAGTCAATTTGTTGAATAATTTTTCGAGCAGATTCACATAAATACTTATCATCTATATTACCTAAACGAGGTCCATCTGCGGCAACAAATAGTTGCCTTGGTCTAACCAGACGAATAGCATCAAAAACCTTCTGCGTTGTGTCAGGTCTATTAAATATAATAAACAAAATTGGTTTCTGAAAACTATTAACCATAACAATTTAATTTTCTATCAGTAAATTTAGCTTTATTGAATTATAATATATTTTGCAGAAATCATATTTCTAAAGCATTATCTTAAATAAATCTTCTCTAGTTTTTCTAAATAACAATAGGGACGCTACCACTGAAATATACGAAAAAACTGTTGCAAGCGCTGCTCCGTTTATTCCAATTTTCGGTATTAATATCAAATTTAGAATAACATTAATAATAGCTCCCAAAATAGTAATTAAAAAATATATTTTTGTATAATTTTCGGCAATTAAATATTGCCCTACAGCAATGCCTAAAAATGTACCAATAATTGACCACACATAAATACGCAACACGGAAATAGCCCCCAGATAAGCATTGCCAAATAATATATGAATTATAGGTTCTGCTAAAATAGTAATAATTAATGCCACTATTACTGCTAGTACAAACATCAATAAAAATAGTTTTTTTAATCTACTAAAATATAGTTCTTTATTAGTTTTTTTTGAATTAATTATAGCTGAAAATAAGGAAGGACAAATTGTCGTGGGAATAATATACCAAACCTCAGAAAGCTTTGTGGCAGCCGAATATAAACCCACTGCAGTTTCATTCATCATTTGTTTAATCATTACTTGGTCTATCCTCATATATATTGAAACGGAGACACTAGCCAACATTAGTAACCAAGAATTAGACAACATTTCTTTGGCCATTGCCCAATTAAACCGCCAGGCACTAATTTTAAAATTAGATTGACGATACGAAACTATTAAAACTATGTTTAACCAAACATAATCTAAAACATAGATAAGCATTAGCCAGATGATTCCTAAGCCGGACAGCATCATAATTATCTTTAAAACTGATGAAACAGAAGATGAAATAACTTGCGCTCGAACATTTTTTTTTGACTCAACTCGTGCTTGAAAAAAAATGTTTATTATATTAATAGCTTGAAAAATAAAAGTTAAAGCACATAAAAAAACTAATCCCCTAATCAGGGGGGATGTATCTAACAAAAAAACTGCGCAAGAAGTTACTAAAAATGCAATAACACCACCACTAATTTTTAAACGCAATGCAGTCCCCAAAAGTTCGTCTCTTTTCTCTGGAAATTTTACTAATTCTCTATTCAAAATACTATTAATTCCTAAATCAGCTATAAATGCGAAGAGGCCGGTGAAGGCTAAGGCATAACTCAAAATACCAAAGTTTTCCGGACCCAAATATCGAGCCATCCAAATCCCCACAAAGAATGCAAGGCCAATATTAAACATCTGCCCAAAAAACATCCACCCCGTATTAGCAAAATAACGCTTAAATCCATCATGGTTTAAAACCCACTTATATTTCTCCGGTACAAAGCGTTCGATAGATTTAAAAATTTTATCCAACATCAAGACTAAATTTTAATAATTAAATACAATCTTCTTACCACTGGCTAATTTTATCTACCACCTTTTTTTTCGCTCCCAAATAAACCTCAACGGCTTTTTTCTCAACTTCGGGAGAAACTAAACGTAAAAGTTCTAGCCCTAAAATACGATACTGCTTCCCGACTTTATTCGCCTTTAATAAGCCTTTCTTTAGCATACGTTTAAGCGTACTATTACTAATCTTGAGCAAAACTTCAGTTTCACTCATTGTATAAACGGCGTTTGGTTTAATTTCTTGATTCATAATTTAATTATAATACTTAACTTTAACATGGTCAATAGAGGTCAGTAAGGGTCATTAGAGGTCAAATTAAGTCAAAAGAACTTTTCCTATTTTTCTGCTATAATACCATTCATGAATATAAACACAGATTTATTTCTTTCTCTGCTCGATAAACTAGGTTGGATGGGCAACTGGCTATTTTTAGTGATTGCCGCCGTTGAATGTATCCCCTTCATCGGCGCGGTTATTCCGGGCGGAACCTTAATTTTCGTGGCCGGTTTTTTAGCGGCGCACGGCTATTTTGATGTTTATGATGTTTTAATTTTCTCGACTTTGGGCGCCCTCATCGGCGACTACTCGGGCTATGCACTAGGTCGCTGGGGCGGAAACTGGCTCCGGCGCAATAAAATAATAAGTGCCGAACTTATTACGAAAGGCGAAGAATTTTTTAATAAATACGGTGCACCCAGTATTTTTTGGGGCCGCTTTATCGGCGCTGCCCGCGCCATCGTTCCCTTCATCGCCGGCTCAACCCGACTTAGGCCAAAAATATTTTTCTTTTGGAATCTTATCGGCGCCATTGGCTGGGCAATCACTCATGTCTTGCTCGGTTATTTTTCGGGAAACATTGTCGCCATCGTTATTCATAAATGGTCCAGCCGTCTCAGTATTATTGTTATCATCGGTTTGCTTGTTTTATTCTTCTACTGGCTTATTAAAAAACATCATCAGAATATTTGGCGCTATTACGTCCGCACAAGCGAAATTTTTACTAATAAACTATTCGTCTACTCCTGGTTTCAAAAACTGACGGGACAATATCCAATTGCCGGAGAGTTATTTCAAAATCAGGTTAATCCGTTAAAAGTATTCAGCACCTTTCTCGCCTCTCTAATTTTAATCATATTATATAGCTTAGTTTTAATTTTGGATTTGATTTAAGTCTTCTACACCGAACGAAACTCTTCGGGCAGATAAATAACCCGCTTAATGGCGCTCTGAACCAAGTTTTGTAATATCTCACTTTCTGGCCAATTTCCAGAAAGACTATAATACACGTTACGCCCGGCTTCTCTCTTCTGAAT
>Ga0247841_10004295_pt1 | contig 24764 bp, 28 predicted proteins | sample LaCruzMarch2015__2_FD_192410 | JGI IMG/M metagenome (GOLD analysis project Ga0247841, IMG submission 192410) | Freshwater microbial communities from meromictic Lake La Cruz, Castile-La Mancha, Spain - LaCruzMarch2015_18m | ecosystem: Environmental > Aquatic > Freshwater > Lake | place: Spain... | reverse complement strand
AAGGCTGTTTGCTCAGACTGCGGCCAGGAATGCGAAGTGCCATTCAAGCCGACAGAAGGAAGGCCTGTATACTGCAGGGACTGCTTCCCCAAGCACAAGAAGTTCTAAGATAGCTTTAGACTTTACGCTTGAACCGATTTTAACTTTTTCTTTTTTTCCTTTTTGCCCTTAATGAACATACTGCTTTTTATTCGGAATTCGCACAAATACTTGTATGAAAGCATTTGTCTTTGTTCTGTTTATCGTGCTTCTTCTTAGCGTGCCCCATGCATATCAGATAGAACAGACTAGAGAGGAACTGCTTGCCAAATACTATGCATATATTGATGCCAAGATACCAAAAAGCGCGCGCATGATTATAGGTGACGAAAAGGTGAATGTCTACATAGGACAGAGCGTGATAGGCATTGAGACTAGGAAGGGTGAGCTTTATTCGTTTGAGTACACTCCGCTGAAAAACCCGAATATCGTAATAATTGTCGCAGATGACGCTGCTGAAAAAATTGAGAACCGGAGCCTAGGCGTACTTGATGCGATGGATAGTGGCGGCATAAAAATAAAGACATACAATTGGCTGTCTGCGTTCAAGGTGGCTGCGATTAAGAATGCGTATTCGCTTTCAGGTGTTGACAAGAGGCTGACTGACAAAAGCGTGAAGGAAAACGACATCTACAGCACAAATTCGCTTTTCATGAACCGCCAAAGAGTGCTGGTTTGGAACTAGACATTGGAAGTATGAAATATGGCAAAAAAATCGCTTTTCAGTTATCAGGACGCACTTGCCCTTGCGGGCGCAATATGCATCAGCTTGCTTGCGGTATATCTTTTTTCGCGTGTGCAGGGGTTGCAGGATTGGGGTTATACAGGCGTGTTTTTCATTTCCCTTGTTTCCAGTGCAACCGTATTTGTGCCCATGCCGGGCTTTGCGATTGTTTTTGCAATGGGCGCGTTTTTGAACCCTATGCTCGTCGGCATTGCGGCTGGCGTCGGCTCGGGCATCGGTGAAATAACCGGCTATTTGGCAGGCTATGCAGGACATGATGCCGTGATGAGAACCAAGGTTTTTAGGCATCACAAGGACGGCATTGAAAAATACGGACCGCTTGCCATTTTCGTTCTTGCCTTTGTGCCAAATCCGATTTTTGACATTGCAGGCGTGGCATCAGGCGCAATCAAGATGCCGTTTTGGCAGTTCCTGCTTGCAACTATTGCTGGAAAGACAGCGCGCTATGTCCTGCTCGCTTACGCAGGCGGCATTGCTTACGGCTTTTGGCAGTGGGGATAGAAAAATTCAGAAATCAATCGCGCCCCACTCTGAGATAAAAAGCGCGCACAATATCATCCCCGCTCCGAGAAGCTTCTGCATTGTGAATATCTCTCCGAGAAAAAACAGGCCGAATGCCGCCGCAAACAGCGGCTCTGTGATGAAAATCAGCGCCACCTTGGAAGGCTCGAGGCGCCTTTGCCCCTCTGCCTGCAGCACCTGTGCCACAACGGTTGCCAATATGGCGAGATAGATAAGAATGAGCATGGCAGGCAACGGGAATGCTGACGGCACCTCGTTGAACGGAACCATGAGCACCACGCTTGCAATCGCGACAAAGGTGATTTGCACAAATGCAAGCGAGAGTGGATTGCATTTTGGAGAGTATTTTGCCAGATAGATTATCTGGAGCGCACAGGCAAATGCGCAGACAAGTGTGAAGAAGTCACCAACATTGAATCCGTCTCCGGCGTCCAACATGAAAAACATGCCGACAATGGCAAGTACGACTGAAAGCCAGATTTTCCTTTTCGGCATTTTATGCAAAAGCATTGCAGACAAGAGAGGTACCAGAAGAACATATAGATTGGTGATAAATGCGCTCGCATTCGCACTTGTGTAATTCAGCCCGATTGTCTGAAACCCATTTGCCGCAAGCAAGAACACCCCGAGCATGCTTCCAAATTTCACCTCGTCCTTTGTGATTTTTACGCGAGTGAATTTGATAAAGATGAAAAGCACAAGCGCTGCGATTGAAAACCGAATTGCCAAGAGCGCAAAACCTCCAAACGACGTAAGCGTATCCTTTATCGCCACAAAAGTCGAGCCCCATATTGCTGAGACGAGCAGAAGCAGTACAACCCATTTCAGTTCATCTTTCATTTTTCCACAACTCGATTCGCTTTGGCAGGAAAAAGATATAAACGGGCAAACGCGAAGCAAGTGAAAAAAAAAGGATGCAACACGTAAACTACACTTTGGGGAAAAATGGGCTGGAAGATGTTCGTTTTGCGAAGCAAAACGACAGATTTTGCCCGCAGGGCAAAACCGGCACACTGATGAGAATGAGTGGGCCGGAAGCGACCAAAGCCACGAAGTCCAAATTACTACCTACTAATCAAACACGAGCTGACACCAAAACAAAAAACAAACACCAGCGCAAGCCAGGGAGGAGAAACTGATGTCCCTTCCCGAGCTCCTCAATAAAATCTCCATATTCCTACTGCCAATTCAAACAGAGCTTGCAACGGTCTGTGTTTTCCTATCTACTTTTTTGTCGACCAGAATGCGAAAGGAGGACTGAAACCATGATTGAGCAGTTCATTAACAAGTGCGAAACCTGTGGAAATACCCTTCCAAGCGAGCCGTTGGCATACCCTTGCGCAGAAACATTCCCTGAAGACACCGATAAAACCTATCTGCTGTTCTGCTCATTGCTGTGTAAAAAGATTGGAATCGGAGAGCTCCGGGTCAAGCGAGCCAGGCGTTATCTTTTGAGATTCGAGGAAGAGCTCACCCAGTTATACCGCCAATGGGACCTTCAAAATATTGATGAAATTTCCGAGCAGGTCTCAGTGGCGTCGCACGAGCCCCAGCAGACGCTGGGCGAATCGCAGTCGCAGCCTGCAAAGCAGGCAGACAAAAAAGAGGATTGAGCCAATGGAAAACGAAACATGGGACAGTCTCCCAGTAGGAACAAAAGAACGCCCTCGCCTTGAGGCGAAGGATTGCCGAGTTGAGGCAGTGGAAAAGAAGGAAGTCGGCAAGGACGGCAAGGCATTCACGAAGCTGGTTCTGCACCTGAAGCACCCTGACCGGGAAAGCCTGCTATTTGTGAGCGAGGCAAAAATCGAGATGCGTGGAAAGCTTATGGCTCGCAGCCTTTTCCTAAACCTGGACACGGACGGCAAAATCGAGCGAGGCAGCGCAGTCGCCTTGCTGCTGCAGCACTACCAGGCGCCCATCATCTCCACGTTGGTCGGAAAGACCGTCAGGATGGCGACCGACGAGAAAGGATATCTCTGCGTGAAATGCTACTAGGTGACGCCATGGCACATCACAAACTAAAAATTCCAAATGAAGTATATGACCGCTTGGTGCAGGAGGCCATCCGGGCAGGCTTGCGCTCGCCGCAGGACAAAGGAGAGAAGGGGCTGACCCAAATCCTAAGTCAGTGGCTCGCAGCTGCGCATACTGCCCAGCCCAAAAAACCAGAGGCGCAATTCCTCACGTCAGCACCTCAAGTACAGGAGCCCCCTGAGACTCCCGCAGTCGTGCATCCGGCAATTGAAGGCAAACGCGTGATTTTTTGGCTGCGCAAGAGCAAAATATTCGCCATTCGAAAAGAGGGCATTCTTTTGGGGCTGGACTCCGAACATTTTGCAGTTGAGGAGGTCGATGGAAATCATCTATACAGGCGGGAGAATATTGTAGCGTCAGCACTGTTGGAGGAGGCGACTTGATGCCTGATGAACTTAAGGAGCAGCTCAAACCGGCAATCAGCCCCATCATCTGCAGTGCACAGACTTATGCAAAAGCGGAAGCCATGGTCGAGCGTATGCGCACGCACAATGTGAATCCTCAGAAAAAAGGAAAGCCCTGGAACGTTTGGCGGCTGGCTCGGATCCGTAATTGGAGCGGCGCTGAAAAATTGGTCCTGCACGTGCTTCTCGGAAGAGAAGGAATCGAAATCATCGTGCGGGATGCGCAAGCATCCGAAAAAAAAGAAGAGGCGTCTATATGACAAAAAGCAATCAGATAGAAGAGGCACTGAGCGAAGCTTCCGAACTCCAGGACCAGCTTGCGGCTGTCAATCAACAGATTGATCTTGGCGCTCCGGCAAGTCAAATGCACAATCTTGAGCGCAGGCGCAACACGCTCCAAATACAACTTTCACTGTGCCTTAAAGGCTTAGGATTGAGGTGAAAACCGATGTTTAAAACCAGCAAACTCCGGGAAAAACCGCCGAAAATATCAACGAACACCGTCGATATGGTGGCTTATTCGGAAGAGCGCAAGCTCTTCCTGGAGAAGTTTACCAGCTTCAAACAAGGAAAATTCACAGATGGAAGAACCGCTTTGCTCCATTTGGCAAATATGTTCTATGTCCTACCCTGCACAAGATGCTATTCGCTTGACAGACCGGTTGCGATCAAGTTTCTAGCAGATATTGATCAGCTTTCCGCTGAACTCAATGAGTTCTGGATCTCCAATCCGAAGAAATTGAACTTCTCCGGCCAGGCAATTGAGCCTGAATTTGTTACTAGACTGGAGAATCTATTCAGAGAATTTCACGAAATCCTGTATGAACTAAACTACACAAGCTGAGGCGACCCCTATGAAAACACAACAACACAGCCAGCCGTATACTTCCGAATATGGCAAGCTTGACTACAATTTATTGGTCTTGGATTATGCTCAGGCTATTGGCAAGCAGTTGCTTCATTTGCCAAGGGAGGTAGTCAATGCCGCACTCAATGAAAATTCCGGTTGCACTCACGCAGATATAATTCAATCCTACTGTGAGGCAGTCGAACATTTCGAGGGCCTTCTTTCACCTTATCACACTCGGGAATACAACGAAGAGATAGACGCACTCAATACTGAGGCGCAAGCCGAAGATTCCGAATGCACCGAATTTGACTATTCCAAGGAGAAATTTGCCGCTCTGATGCGCCTCTGCGATCAGAAAGGGTTCTTACTTGGAAAGGTTGCTGGAAAAACACAGCTTGGAGACGATGACGATGGTCAAAAGTAAAATAATTCAGAAGCTTTTATACCGAATGAATGACAGAATGGAGAGCAACTGCATAATCCTATTTGGGAAAAAAGGGTCTGGAAAGTCCTTCCTGGCGCTCAGATTTGCCTACCTTCTGGACCCCAACTTTACTCTTGAGCGGGTATGCTTCAGCCCAAAACAGTTCTTTGCTTTAATCAAGAAAGTGCCTAAGGGTGCCTGCATTATCTATGATGAAATTGGGGTGGGTGCTGGTGCCAGGGATGCCCAAACCCGGTCCAATAAGAACATGTCTTTCATTGCCCAAATGATAAGATCCAAGTGTGTAACGGTTCTGTTTACAACCATAAGCTGGGGCCTTGTGGATGCCCAGGTCCGTAACCTTATGGACTTTGCAATCCATGTGTTGGGCCACAAAGAGGGCTTAACCAACTTCCAGTTCCTGGCAATAGAGCCGCGCCTTAACAACCCTAAGCCAATGATGCAGCACCTGGTCTATAATGATGAGAACGGGCGCCCAGTGAAATATGTGGATTGGGTGACTAAGAAAGCTCCTGACAGCCTGACCGAACCCTACAAGGTCATGCGTGAGAAATACTTTGATACCATCATAGACGATGCCTACAAGACGGAAGATACTGGCGATCGCTATAGGGATGGTGAGAGGGTCAAGAAGCTCAAGAAGAAGATAGATCTATCTATGCTTGTTGAGCAGGTGCGTGCAGCCCCCGAGCACTACAAGAACGCCAAGGGCAAGTACGACGCCGCCCTAATCCAGGTTGGGCTTGACGTCGGGCAAACCACATCTACTCGTGTGGTTCGCTACCTTAAGGCATCTACAAATGAAGAAAATGCGCGTATGACCCTATGATAAATATAATATAATCCTCTATGATGCCAGACAAAGTTTGGAGCATGATTGACCATTGACAATAGAAGGAGAGTGATAAAAATGTCTACTCAACGCACAGCAATCTATACGCGGGTTTCCACAGATCAGCAGGAAGTCGAGCAGCAGCTTGCAGCCTGCAGGAACTTCTGCACCTATCGCAATCTGCAGGTTGTAAAAGAATACATAGATATAATGAGTGGCACCAAAGCCAGTCGCCCCGGCTATCAGCAGATGCTGGCAGATATCAGGACAGGGCAGATAGATGCTCTTGTTATCTTTCGCTTGGACCGGCTTGGCAGGAACTCCCGCGAGCTGCTCATGTTTGTGGACGAACTTGAAACACGCGGCATAGCCATCTTCAGTTTGAATGAGAACCTGGATACCACAACTCCCATAGGAAAGGCTGTTCGCGATATTCTGCTCATCCTGGCACAGCTGGAGCGCGACCAGATAAGCCTAGCAACCAAGCACAGGCTGCAGGCACTCAAGAACATGGGAAAGCACCTTGGGCGCAAGGAAATAGATATTGACCAGCCAGCGCTGCTACAATTGATTGCTGATGGCGCATCGGTTAGGCAGATTGCCAAAAGCCTGCATTGCTCGGTTGGGAAGGCTGCAGCACTCAAGAAGGGTGTTCATTCAAAGGGGTGTGAAAAAGCTAATGAACAGCCACCTCAGCAAGAGGCAGGTGTTCAACTATCGCGAATTGATGAACAGAGGGAGGGGCAGTGAGCCTCACGCGGAACATTTTCACAGCGGGGGCGTCTTAATCATGGTTTAAACCGTCTTGGGCTCAGGCGCGAAAGAATGCTATTGCCAGTTGATCCCCTACTGTCCGGGTTAAGGCGAGAGAGCGATGAATCTCCTGCCGAGGGAACATTACCCATATTGCCCAGGCGCTGGACTGCCAGAGGTATGCCGTAGCCAGAGATAATCCTTGGTTGCAATGCTAACATGCTCGTGGGAATGATTGCGGTCCCGTTCAGCCCGTGGTTTGGCCTTAGTGCTTGAACAGAAGCAGCAGGGGGGGAAGAATGAGGTGGTGCTACAAGATGCCCGCCCCCGCTGCCTGGTGATGTTCTTATGGCCGGCGAAGAAGTCGAAACGCCGGGATAAGCTTGAGATACGACTGTTGGACGCCTAACCACGGACTCTTGAAGCCGTGCCATTTGTGACCTGGATGCATCGAGGCTGCGAGAGACACCTGTTGCTGAGTTGGGCGTATATTTTTCGCGAAGATATGAGTGACTATTGGCTTGAGCCAAATAGATTGGATTTTTTCCATACCCCGTACTCCCAAACTGCACCAAACGATTGCCACCCTTGGGTACAGCCGCCCGACCAGTCTGCGCCTCGCGTTTTTCGGTGATGCTCTCTGTGTTTCTTGCCTGAGCTTCGGTTTTTTCCGTTTGTGCCTGGAGTTTTTTCTGCAAAAGCTCGCGCTCCTTTCCAGATTCAATTGCCTTGTAAACCGTTTGGAGATTGCCTTCGCGCTGTAGTTTTTCGAATTCATCTACACCAATTCCGACACGGGAGGCCTCGAACTTCAATTTAGTCTCAGACATTCCCGCCTTTGTTGCGAGGATTGAATCGATTATGTTGCCCTTCTTTTTCTTCTCAATATCAATAATTTCGCCATCATTGTCAATGGCAAACAGACCCTGATCATTGTCATGCGCAGCGGCTTCGCGCTTCAATTCTGCGTCGCCGTGATAGCCCTTTGCCTCGCTGGAATCAGAAGCGATTTTTTCATCTACCCTTTTCCGCGGGACGGATCGCATCTGCTTTTCGATTTCGGTTGCCATTTCATCAATGTCGTCGTCAGCCATAAAATTCACCTCAAAATACCAGAAGTCTCTGCAGCGGCCCGTGTCCATTCTGTCCGTACAGCGTTGACTGGCGCATTGGATCCAACAGCCCGGACCGGGGCTTGCCGTCCGTCAGCGTGTCAAGTAACAATATTGCGGAGTACATCCTCCACTGCGCGTCGTATTGATGATGGTCTACATTCATGGTTTCACCTCGGACTTTTTCTTGAAGAATGGATGGTCCCTCGGAATCCACCACCGCACTGACCGGCACTTAGGACAGGCAGAAGGAATCAAATCCTCAGGCAGTCTCGTCGATGCCCATATGTATCTACAAGATGGATTGAAGCATTCGAATATACGTGGAAGGTTGGACATGTGCATCACAGCATTCAATGCTGTGCATCTACGCAGGGCTCCTTAATAAAGCATACACATTAATCCATAATGTATTACATTAAATAAATGTAAGCAATGGATTTAATTATGTAGACCGAAAAGAAAAATGGGTGAGAAGATGGAGAGAAAGATCAGTCTCGAGGAGCATTTGCGGTTTTTGAATGAACAACTTAGTCATTGCAAGGAGGAGAGCAAGATACATCAACTCAAAAATCTTATCCTCTGTCTACAGGATTTGATGGAACTGGAAAGAAGGGAGTCTGAGTTGCTTTCACAGGCAAGGTTGATTGAATGCGACGACAAGCCCGTCAATGTGCGCCTGATGAAAAAGCGCAGGCTAGAAGAGGGTCTGCGGGACGCCTACTGCTACAAATGCGCCTCGCCTGAATTGAAAATCACAAAGACAATCCAAATCGAGTGCCGAAAGTGCGGAAGGAAGCGATTAATCACAACGAGGCTGGATGAGAGTAAACGGTGAAATAGATGTGTCAACATTGCACTGAAAAAATAACAACTGGAAAACAATACTCAGAATACATTGTGACGCCCGAGTTGCACGATGAACACTCTGATGATGAGACGGCGCTGGTGAGAGAATTCTGTGAAAAGTATTGGAAAGAAGCCCCGACTGTTGAAAATGGGCTGAAAGTATTTATAATCAACAAATTAAGAGTTGCTGCTGGACTTTGTCCACTTAAAAAGACCGATAAAACTGAAGGATCAGCGTTAGTAAACCCATACTATGCAGTGGCATTTTCAGAATCTTCAAGGCAGACAACAAAAAAGCTCCATGAACTTTATTTCTCAGATCTAGTTTCACTTGACTCGCTTTTTAGAATCAGGCATCCGTTGCGGGATGAAGTCCCATATTTTCGGCAAATTCAGCTAGGAAAAGGATACATTCTTGTTTCAAACACTTTTGCAGCCTGGGATGCTGGCGTGATTAAGATATATGGAACACCCGAAAGGCTTGCTGAAGTTGTAGGAAGAATGGTTGTGATCCACATCAAGAAAAAAGATGGCTGGGAACAGGATGCAAAGGACAAGGCAGGCACGTGCCATTATACAATCAGGAATAACGAGCATTTTGGGACTCTTCTTACAAGCAAAGGGATAATAAAAATCATGGATAGCTATCTTTTTGTGGTGAATAAAACAGATAGAAAGAAGGAAATGGAGTTCAGCTTTACCGATAGATTCGATGATGTTGTTAAGTTGGTTTATACGCAGTTGGCTAAAGAGATAAACGAGAGCAAACGGTGAACGCTATGGACAAAAACGAAGGAATGGATTTTATCCAAGCCGTTCTTGGCAATCAGCCTAGCTCTGATCCGCAGCATCTATTCATTAACCCCTACACACTTGAGGATTTTCGCAACTTCTACGATAAAGTCTGCTCGCAGCTGAAGGCGAGCGAGTCTGAGCTTCTCTTCAAGCTGTCAAAAAGTAGCGAAAGCGACCTCATGTCACACTCCAATCTCATCGGCTCCCTTGGGAGGGACTGGCATCCTGATTTACCGCGCCCTTTTGAGGTAAAGGCTGTGAATGAGGCAAAGAAGAACTATCTTCGAGGCCTGTTGTGCGGAGCAAGCATTGACTACCTGGAGGTTGTTTCTGATGAGTTTCGACTGATTCCACTCGATGCCAAACTAATTGGAAATGATAACTTTATGCTTTTCATGAGCAGGTACTGGAAAGACGGAAGCGCAAGAACCCACGATGACATATTCAAAGTGTATGATGAAATGAGCCCTGGAGCACCGCACAGTGGTTCTTATGTCACGCATCACGTAGACAAAAACGACTATGCGCTTGTGGGAAAGATGCTGCCAGAAGACGAGTACCGGAAAAGATTGCATGACTGGGAGTTGGACGTGAATTGGGATTAAAAATGCCTGATGAATTGCTGGAACGTATCACAAATCAATACCGCTCATCAGCCTTTGAGTGTATTTCTTATTTTGAATTTAACCTTCGGATTAGAGGATTGAAAAAATAAAAAACGAACCTCCTTAGAGACCCTTCTTCTTGCCCTTGAGGTAAAGTGCCAAGCCCCCAATGCCTCCCAGAACCACAATGACTATGAGCCCTGTGAGGACCAGGCTCGTCATGGAGTTATCCGTGGGTGTTGGCTGCACAGCCTGCGGAGTTACATTGGCTGTGGGTGCAGTAGGCGCTAGCGGCAGTTTAGTGGGATTCCATACAGATGGCGCCTCTACAATTTGCGTTGCCGTTGTGTTTGTAGCTGGCTGTGTTGCCGCCTGCTGCTTCTTCGCAGTCATTGTGTAGACTGTGAAGTTCTTGGCAAGCGAGGTCTTAATCCACTGATTTGCGCTGTAGGAGAGCGTCTTTGACTCACCTGCCGCAAATGTCGGGAAATTGAAGTTCACCGTCCAGCCCTCGCGGCTTGTGTATTGCGGTGTGAATGTCACCACATTGAGTGCCGGGAAGTCCGCCGGGATGGTGTCGGCAAAGACAAAATCAGTCATGGAGCATTCGCTTCCGCCTGTGTTCTCAAGCGTTGTCGTGAGAGTGGAAAGGTTCTGTTCGCTTTTCATCTCGCGCTCTATTGTCACCGCACAAGTCTTGCCAAGCCCAACGTCAACGTTGAGTGTTGCAGACTGCTTGATAGATACACCTGCTCCGCCTCCGCTGCCCACCGGGCCGCCTCCGCTACCACCGCTGCTACCCGAGCCCGTGTTGCCGCCGCTTGAAGGGGGAGTGTTGGTGTACGCAACGAACTGGGTGAAGTGCTTTGTCCATATCACCATATTCGAGCCTGAGCTGGTCACGCAATCGATCACGCTTCCAGTCAGCTGTGCATCTGCGGCAGTCTGGTTATCGCCATTGCAGGCAGTTGTTATCTTGGTGAAGGTGGTTCCGCGCACATAGCCTGCTAACTTGCCGCTCATGCCAGGTATCAGTATCCTGACCGCATTGCTGAAGTTGAGTTGCTCGCCAGTGAATCCTAGCTGCACCACTCCGTTCACGGCATTGGTGCCAGAGTCAGTAGGTGATGCACCGGCGGTTGCCTGCACGCTTGGCAGGTAAAGGACGCCGTTCCAGCTTGAGCTGCCATTTATCGTGAGGCTGCCTGGGATCTGGACTATCACGTTGCCAAGCGAGGTGTTTGCAGTCACGTTTATCGGGTTGGTCAGGTTGACAGACGTTATCGAACCATTGGTTGAAGATATATCAGACATGTTAAGCGAGGCGTTGGTGGCGTTGCTGCCAAGGGTAAGGTTCGCAGCCGGGCTGTAGGGAGTCACAATGACGGTTGCGTTGTTTGACACCGTGGTCGTGTTGTTGAGGGGCACTGTGGTGTTTGTACCCGAAACATCCACAACGAACGAAACGCCATTGCTGCCTTCGTTGCCAATGTTGTCCTTTGCATAGACAATAATCGTTTGTGCGCCGTTTGGCATTTCAGGCAGCGTCATGTTGGTGCAGTTCGTTATGTTGGTGCGCACCCCGTTCAGCTTGTAATAGCAGGTGCTGCTGTTCAGGCCAGTGTTTGTGTCAACCGCGGTAAAGTTGAGCGTGGTTGAGTTGTTCGAGAGAACCGAGTTTGCGATGGGCACCGATATCGTGATTGTGGGCGCGACCATATCCACGTTGAAACTAATAGCAGATGAATTGGTGTTGCCAGCCATGTCGCTTGAGTAGATGGTGAAGTTCACCTGCCCATTGGTGACGCTCGTATTCGCAGTTGTGTTGACGCAGTTCGGCACTGAAACATTGGCTCCATTGTTTATCGAATACATGCATGCGCTGGAATTGATGCCTGAAAGCGCATCAAGCGCGGTAAAGTTCAGCGTGAACACATTGCTTGACAGATTCGAGCCATCTGGCAGGGCGAGGGTGAGCGCTGGCGCGGTGCGATCTACCGTGAAGTTTCGCAGCACGGAAATATTCCAGTTGCCGATGTCGTCGCTACAGTTGACCTGCCAGTTGTGTATACTCTCGTTGAGCACTATCAGGGCTGAACTATAGGGCGTGCCGTTTTGTACGCTGGTGGTGTTGTTGGCTGTGCCGTCAATCATCAGCGTGCAGGTTATGTTCTGGCGCATCGCATCCATCGCAGTCCAGTTGAATGAAAGGGAGGCTGCTGAAGTGTTGAGATATGCGATTGGCGAATTTAGCGAAATTACAGGCGCTGTTGTGTCAAGGGTGACGTTCCAGGTCGCTGTGCTGTTTGCATGACCGGCTGTATCGTATGCAGTGGCATTGAAGTAGTAGGTGCCGTCAGGCAGGCCTGAGAAGTTGGCGAAGAGGTTTGAGCTAGTTGTGTTGGATGAGTCGATGAGAGCCCTTGAGGAGTTGTAGAGTTGTATGGTCAGGTTGGCAAGATGGGTGTCGCTTGCTGAGACGTTGATTGGTATATAATTGACCATGAGGGCGCTTGAGGAGTTGAAGGTCGGAGCCACGAAGTTGATTGTTGGGAATGTGGTGTCAACGGTGAAATTGGCGACAGCCGTGGAGAGATGGCCCGCTGTGTCGTTGGACCAAACCGTGAGGTTGTAGTCGCCGTCGGCATAGATTACGCTGACAGACGAGGTGTAGGTCTCGTTGGCACTGCCGTTGAAGAACCAAGTAGTGTCAGGGTGAGCCTCGGTCACCGAGATGTTGACGCTGATTGATGAGATATTATACATTGTGTTGTTGGCAGGGGAGACTATAGTGATGACTGGCGCGGTTGTGTCAACTGTGAATGCTCTTGCAACTGCAGACGAATTGACATTGCCTGCATTGTCCCAGCATGAGACTGACCAGTTGTAGTTTCCATCCGTGAAGTTGGTTGAAGCATACACTGCGTTTGAGCCGTTTGTTGCGCTAAATGTTTGGTTGGCTATGCCATTGATTGATAGGTTGCAAGACATGTTGGTTAGCGCGTCGATTGCGGTAAAGTTGAATGTGACGTTAGCTGTTGACAGGTTGGCTGCCGACACTGGCAATACCAGAGTTACTGCCGGAGGCACGGTGTCCACTGTGAAGAATCTTGTTTCAGGGGAGTTGGTGTTGTTCAGGCTATCCCAGCAAGTCACAGACCAGTTGTGAACACCATCTGCGAAGTTTGAGGTTGCAGTTGTGTTATACCAAGTGCCGTTTGTCACAGCCATGTTGGACTTGTTGACTGCGCCGTCGATTGTGAGGTTGCATGTGAATGATGCAATGAGTGCATCTGTCGCAGTCCAGTTGAATACCACGTTTGCGGTTGAGGTATTGAGATAGGCTGCTGGTGCGTTGATGGTCACAGTCGGAGCCGTAGTGTCCACTGTGAAACTGCGCACATCTGTGCTGTTGGTGTTGCCTAAGTCGTCCCAGCAGGAAACACTCCAGTTGTGAACGCCATCCGCAAAGTTCGAGGTTGCAGATGTGTTGTGCCATGTTCCATTTGTCACAGGCAAGCTGGAGCGGTTGACTATGCCGTCAATTGTGAAGTTGCAGGTGATTGATGCACGAAGGGCATCGGTTGCAGTCCAGTTGAATGTCACATTGGCATTTGCGGTGTTGAAGCCGTTTGCAGGTGCGTTGAGGGTTATTGTTGGCGCAGCGTTATCAACCAAAAGTGTCCTGATTTCAGAGACGTTGTTGTTGCCTGCGTTGTCTGTGCATGCAACATACCACGAGTGATTTGTGTTCGCGTTCACAGTTACAGTCCAGCTTGTTTCTGTATTGTTTGCAACCGAGGCGTTGGTCCCACTGGACATTGCGTCTATGTACAATGAACAGTTAATTGGCAATGCATCTGTTGCATTGAAGTTGAAAGCGATGCTCGTGGAAGAAGTGTTGGTCTGGTTGGCAGGAGACATCAGATTAACAATGGGCGCAACCGTGTCCACTGTGAAATTGTACACGACCGTACTGTTGGTGTTGTTCAGATCGTCCCAGCAAGAAACAGTCCAGTTGTGAGGACCATCGCTGAAGTTAGATGTTGCAGTTGTGGTGGTGGAGGTGCCATTGTTTGCAGTCACGGATCGGTTGAATGCTCCGTCGATTGTGAGGTTGCAGGTGATTGATGCGCGGAGAGCGTCGGTTGCGGTCCAGTTGAATGTAACATTAGCTACAGAGGTGTTGAGGCCATTTGCCGGGGCGTTGATGACTATTGTTGGAGCTGCAGTGTCAACCAGGAAATTGACCACTGCACTACCCATTTTGCCAGGCGCAGGCGCACCGTAGTCATATGCAGTCACGTTGAGGCTCTTTGCACCGTCAGTGAGGGTGGTGCTGAACACACAGCGATAGAGCTCAGAGCCTGATACTGTTGCCGAGCAGTTTGCCGTGTTGCTGGTGCTGTTGTATGCAGCAACTTCCACGCCACCGATGCGGAAGGAAGCAGCAGAGATTTCAGTGCCTGTCCCGTTCAGAGTCACGTTCACCAAAACATTTGCAGATGTAGAGTTCTGGCTGGCAGTGGGCGAGACAATAGATACTATTGGCACAATATTGTCAGTTGCATTGTAGCCCGAGAAGCCGTTCACCACAAGAGTGAGGTTGCCTATAGACGTGTTGTAGGATGCATCAAAGGCGCCCTGCGCCCAAGTCGTGGTGCTCACACCTGCTGCTCCAACATCAGCTGTGACATTGGGCGTGCTTGAGAAGGGCAGGTCGTAGAACGTTATTCTGGTGGTTGTGTTGAGCTCGGCAAAGTATGTGCTGTTCACATATATTCTCGAGTTTTCATATGCCTTTGGAGGCGAAATCGAAACGTTTATTGCAGACGCAAGGTTCTGAAGCTTTGCAGCCTGTGCCTGTGTAGATAGGTTGACAGCGGTGAAATTGAGGAACATCACCTTCTTCATGGTGTTGCCCCATGGAAGCGCTATGCCGTTGCATGCGGCTGAGCCGTTCCTCATCATGGCGAGCTTCAGGTTTATTGCCGAAAAGTTCAACTCGGTTGAGAAGTTGGTGGTCTCGCTTACGTTGAATTGCATGCACGGATCCGATGAAGTAGGCGTTGTCATATTATATAGTATAATCGGAGCAATTACAGCAAAGTCCTGGTAGCCTGCTTTATCAAGTGCAGTTATGTTTATGGTGCTGGATGTGAAATTCGCAGTGCTCGCCTCTACGCTCACATTGCACGACCCCTGATAGAGACCTGCGACGAGTGTGAGGTTCACTATGCCGCTGGCTCCGCAAAGAGACATGCCCCTGAAGTCCGCAGTGACGTTTTGTATCCCAGTTCCAGTATCTGATGCATTCACGCTTACGTTTACAATATCATTGCCGGCACCAGAAGAGTAGAAGTAATCTGGGTTCGTGATGGCAGCAGAATTTATAGACGGCGGCGTGGTATCTTGCACTATCGTATTCGGATAGATGATATAGTAGGAACCAGTCCCATTTGCAATGATCTTCATCACTCCAGTTGTGCTATTGGATAGCCTGCCCACTGTTATCGGATCGGTGAGAAAGTCCTTTTGTACATCATTGACAAACAGAGTGAAGTTGGTCACATTGTGTGAGTTGTAAGGATCCTGCGCCACGATGGTGAAACGCGGGGATGAACCGTTGAATGTGTAGGCGGCTGAGCCACTCCCAAGCGTGTAGTTCGCGGTGAATGCGAGCCCAACGTTTATCATACCACAGCCGTTGTTATTGTCACAGTCTGTCAGATCAGTACTTCCTATGAGCAATGCCTTGAGCAGCTGCGCACTCGCGGCAGGATACCTCTGTTTAAGGAGCGCTGCTGCTCCGCTCACATGCGGCGCCGCCATTGATGTACCGTTATCTAGCCCCGTCATATTTGGCGAGATTGTGGAATTTATACTCACGCCTGGGGCAGTTACATCTGGCTTAATCCTATCGGCACGACCATCGGGACCGAGTGATGGCCCCCTGCTGCTGAAGTCCGCAATCACATTGCTCTTGTCTACCGCGCCCACAGTGAGCGCGTTCTTCACGCATCCAGGGGTTTCAATAGTGTTGGCGAGAAAGTCGTTGCCCGCTGCTATCACAAAAAGGCTGGCTTCTGCGTTCTGCTCAACTTTCTGCGCCATGATATCGCTGCAGGTGCTCGTGTTATCACCTAGGCTCATACTTATTATGCTGGCATTGTTGTCGATGCACCACGAGATACCATCAATTATGTCTGTATGGAACCCAACACCATTACCACTCCCAAGTACCTTTCCTATATAGAGGGTTACATTTGGTGAAACGCCCTGAGGTGTGCTTTGTTTTGCGATTATGCCTGCAACGTGGGCACCGTGACTTGAGGCGTCATCTGAATGAGAGTAGTTGTTGTAGAACGCTTTGGGGTCACCACGATAAACGGGATTAGGCGTTGCCATGCATCTGCCGTAGTCGTAGGTTGCGTTAGCTACATCTGAGCCCCACAGGAAGGTGGGCCAATCCGACGACGAAACAATCGTTTTCCAATTCATCACGACATCATAGACGCCGGGCGTCACATTTATGGTACTGTAGTTGAAATTGACGCTTGCGCTTGTCACGTTAGTTACGAGGCTTCCAGTGGAATTGTATATCTCGGCATAGAAATTATTCCCTGCATTTTCCCACCACAAGCCGACCTGAATGTCGTTTATGCTTGAAGGCACGTTCCACTTGAACTTTTGGAAATAGCCTGCAGACTTGCCAGAAGCTCCGTCTATGCACCAGTCATTTGTGAAATCCTTTGCCACAAAATTCGTGGGAAGCTGCGTTGAAAAATAATCAATACCAGTGTCAAGTATGCAGACCTTGACACCAGTGCCGTTATAGCCAACGCCGTATGCATATGAAGCGTTTACCATGGGCACTGAATCGGCAAGAAGCGTATGAACCAAACGGTCCTCCTCTACATATTCTATGAGTGAGTCTGAGCCAACGCCTAAAGCAGAAGAAACAACTCCAGCTGCACTCACAGATGTGAGAGCACCAGACTGAGTAGTGGGGCCGATTATAACTACATTTATGTCACTGTGGTAGCTCACGAAGCTTTTGCCTAGGAGGCGCTTAAGTTCGCCTTCGCTAACTCCGCTTTCTTTCTTCAAGTGTACTATGAACCTGCTGCTTCTTTCTTGCTGAGACTGGTCAAACACGGGCCTTGGAATTGAAAGGGAATACGTCTGAGGAAGAACTATGGCTGGCTGCTCGGCTGTAGCAACAAGCATGGTATCCTGCGTTGATATTGTAGAGTTTGCATCAATGCTTTCAGATGGGATGATAACTGTGTTATTGGTTATGTTGGTGAGGTCGCCCGTGCTTATTTCAGTCATATTTAAGGAATCGACGTCCGCGATGCTTGCGCTCACGACACTTGTGCTGAGAATTGCAAACGCGAATGCAAAAATGAAAAGAGATAGCCTATTGGATGTTCCTCGCATAACCTCACCACGTACGCTTATTTATGTTGTTTATATATAAACTATATAGACTGTTTTTATGCGAATGACTGAGCAAACACCATAATGCTCGCAACCCCCAAATACGCCAAATCCATTAAGAAGCTCTCAAAGGTCGGTCAAGGAGTGGCTGTCTTTTTGACGCAGGAGACAAAACACCTTGGCTGGAAGCTTGGTGAATACGTTGTTGTTGAAGTGGAAGAGGAAAAAGAACAGCGGATAATTTTGAAGAAAGTTAAGCTGTAAATGGCAGTAGTTCTTCCCCCGCATCTCCAATATCTGCGAAGGTTCGCTAATCCTCAAAAATGTAATCAATCACTTGAACTCCATCTATTCACCTCTCGGTATCATAGCAATTCCGAGAGATTTTCTCGGAACGGTTATAACTTCGGGTGGGACGTGTCGGTGAAAATGGGGAAAAATAGACCGTTATTCACATCCTATAACCAACCCCATCTTTGCATCACTCTATTCATATTCTCCTGTGAAATAACGAATACTTTAAACTCACTTGCGATTTCTTCATCCAATGAATGAAAATCACAATCTGCACTTAGAAAATATGATAATGGTCGATTGATTATTTCTGCTAGTATTTGCATATCTGAATCTTCCGGCAGTGGAGATGGATTTGGTTTTGACCCACGGCAAGTTACAAAATCTCCCTTGTCCTTATGTTTCTTATAGAACGCATGTATTTCTGGCAGCCGTCCTCTATCAAGAGGTTCCTCAACAAGCCTCTGCTCAAGTTCGTAATATCGCTTCTTTACCTTTGCTTCTAGAATAGAGTAAAGATATGGTGGCAGATCGACTATGGCCCTTCTTCTGATCCCCGCCTCTACTCCTTTCAACTGCCATTTTATTGTTGATGTTATTCTCAGTTTAATGTTTCGGCTTTTGAAGGTGTTTACCAGCTCCCACATATTTTTTTGGAGCAACCCTGCAAATCCAGGTACTTGCAGCCCTCCAACAAGGTAGTCAACCAAGACGGAAGTATCTACAAAAACTAGGGACGTTTGAGTTGGTTTAGGAAGTTCGACAAGCATTCTTGATCCTCTTTTGGCAATGAAGATAAGTCGATAGAGTCCAGCGTGCCTAGTATCTTCTCCTTAGCGGCATAACTCTCTATGAAGCTGAAAATATCATCAGCTGCATCATTCGATTTGTAGGCAGATTCAGTCAGACATTTCTCAAGTTCTTGGACAGCACAGATAAGTGTTCCCGCCTGTATTTTGTTCACTGCCTTATTGGGCAGGAGCTTGATTATGTTTTTCACATGATCTAGTTTTCCAAGCATCACATAATATTCGGAGTCCTGCGTAGTCTTCATAAGCTGTCCCATGATGTCTTGTATCTTGGTTATTGAGTCTAACCCAGCCTTGGAAAGTTCAGGCAGTTTAGATTGTGGAAAAGCATCAATGTATTTTTGATGAGTATATTTCATCAGTTCATGACCGTCTTTGCTACCGTGTTTCTCAAGTACTTTTTCTATCCTTATCATGTCCTTTTTCGAAACTTGAGATTTTATGATTTCGTAGAGTTGCTTGCCTGTTTCACTAAGCTCGTAGTCGTACCGAGTATTGCCAAAAAATGTCTGTGAATCGGTTTGTAGGATAAGCCCATTTTCAGTACATTCCGCCAATGTCCCAAAGTCAGTATATCCCCTCTCACCCTCTACATCGGGCTTGTCGAACTTTATCATGGCCTCTGTTTGTAGAAGGTGCTGCAATTTGAAAAGTTTCAGCCGACCATCCACCCTCTTTAGTTCCCCGACTGTGAGAAGCATATATTGGACATTTTGGGATGGTAGTCCAGTAAGCACCATTTTAACCAACTCAAACTTTATACGAAGCCTATAAAAGGCTAAGTAGACCTCTCTGCCAGTGCTTATAAACCTGACCCACGTTTCGCCAATTACTTATCCTTAGCAGCTATATCAGCTAACTGTCTTCGCTTTTTTTAAGAGCCTGTATTGCATCCCATCGTTGAGAAGCTCAATTATCTCCTCCAAGCTCCATTTTTTTGTAGTCTTGTCGACGAAATAGGTCTTTATTCCAACATCCCTACCTAGCATATAAAAAACAGTTTCACCGTTTTCACCAGGATTAAACAGGGTTTTTTCAGGATTCTCCATTCAAATCACCATAAAATTTGCGGGCTTCCGCCTTTTTAAATTCGACTAAGCTGAGGCGAGAATATGACTCCAGAAGAAGTCAGAATGATTACCCCGTGATAGAGAATTAGGGAGTGGACCCCAAAGCGTAGCCAAAAGTTACGCCACGGCCCCAAGCAGAATGTGTCAGGTTACGCCATCAAAATGACGTGAGCTTCAGCACGTCGATGGTTTGTTTTGTGAGGTAATACTTAGTAGAGGACATTTCTTTCCGAGCACTAACCCAACCGATTATATGAAAATCGAGGCAAATGTTTCTTATCGCGCCGTATGAAGGAAGGCCCGACATGTATTTCTCATTAAGGTATTTTCCAAAATCCTCATATGAATAATGAATCTTCCGGCCATCCTCTTCCTTATCAAACTTTTTCTGGATCTCATCAGCAACGCTGAGACGTTTAATTTCATCTCGCACCATTTGTGAATAGACTTCGTATGGTGTCATTGCTGGAGCATTTCCTCCGTCGTAAAGAATGCGAATTGCCTTCTGTTCGCCTTTTGTAAGAGCGTTATAACTGAATCCAAATCTGGCACGTTTCTCATCAAGAGTGAAAGGAAGTGGCTCTTTTTTCGTCATAGTGACATTTTGGCGCTCGAGGTTTAAATAACTGCTAGGTTGGTTTACTTAGGTTTTTTAACTAAAATCTATCGTCGGAGTAGGCATTGTATTATAAACCTCTTTATACCAAATAAGTACCATGGAAGCCAAACAAGAGGATTCAAAAAAGAAAGCGTCGTCGATACCGGTTAGTCTTGAGTTATACAAAGCACTGCGCGAGCGGAAAAAGATAACTGGTATTCCAGTTACTGTTCAGGTGCGCCGGGCCGTGATTACTGCATATTTCGAAAAGGGAGATCTGTGATAGAATAAATTCGTGCTAGTGGTGGCGTGCATGATGGACCTTGAACTTTCGAAGCGTATTGGCCAGCGGATAACGATCGGCCACAAACGGTTTGACGGAAGACCATTTTTCGTGGATGGTATTTTGAAATCCATCACTGATACTCATATTTATCTAGAAACTCGTTCTGGTACTGAAGCTTTTTTACTTGCCGAACTTTCAAAAATAGAATTTAGTAAGAGGTTGGTCTGAATGGCAGACACCTCCGAGGAGCTTATGCAGACGGCCCAGTGGTTTTTCTCGAAAGGTTGTGCCGTCTTTCCATCATATCGCAATCTAAAGTGCGTACCGAAAGTTAGAAGCGAACGCCTAGCAGATGGAAAGATACCTGTGGACCCTGAAGTGCTACTCAATGAATTCGTTGCAGTATATCACACCCAGCCGGAAGCGTGGTGTTTGCTTTGTGATGGAACCGTCGTAGCGATAGATGCCGAGCGGAACGATATTGCAGAATGGCTTATAGAGCGCTTTCCATCTGCCCGGGTCGAAAAGGGGAGTAAGGGGGCACATTTGTTTTTCATTCTCACAGACGAGCCGATAAAGACGCGAGGGCAGGCAAAGGCGAAGGACGGCTCGCTAGCTTGCGAGGTGCTCGCGAATTGGTCATGTGTGCTTGCAGGATCAAAGCATCGCTCAAAAGACATTCTCTATACCCTGATAAGGGAGGGCGAAATAATCAAGATCACCCATGCCGATCTGGAATCCATGTTGGGAGAAATGGGAAAGGAATTTGATATTGTCTGGGGCGCGGCGGCCAGGGAAGAAAACAAGCTTCCATCACAGGATAAGCTCGAGAAGAAGATTCCGAGTGAGTTTTGGGACATCATCGCGAAAGGTGTTGATAAAAATCGAAATGAAGAACGATTTAAACTTGGGATGGGACTAATTGCGGTTGGGCTTGATCAGGAAGAGCTTGTCCAGGCCCTGTTACTGTTTAATTCGAATTGTAAACCTAAGGACGCCATTGGAAAAGTAAACGAGCACGCAAGGCAAATTTATTCTAATGCAGAAAAAGGAAAGCTACATATTTCTATGGCAAATCGCCAAAAAGATCCGCAATTGCGGATGTTTGCGGATGCCTCGAATCCGCAGAATCCGCAGCGTTCCGCAATCAGAGTTTTTTACGACGGTGTTCCGCAAGAACCACAATCACCCGCAACCACGATCCGCAAGCCGTCACCTCCTTTAGGAGGTGCGGATGCGGTGGAAGTCCAAACGGATACACGAACTTCTATATCACTTCACTCGCTTGGAAAGCTGTTAGAAACCCAAGGAACCGCTCAGAAATGGGTGCTGCCCGGAATCATACCTGAATCAGCCCTGGGCATGATAGCGGCCAAAAGGGCATCACATAAAACATTCTTTGCATTGCATGTTGGGATAAGCGCAGCTTCCGGGACACCAAATGTGCTTGGAGAACCGGAAGCGCCATGCTCTGTGCTTTATCTTGACATGGAAAATGGCGACTTTGAAATTAAAAGGCGCTGCGCTGGAATTGTCGCCACATTGGATCCAGAAGCGAGAAAGTTGGCTGAGAAGAACTTTCATCTTGCTATATTCCCAAGATTATCAATAGATCCTGATTCTGATGGTGAAGAAAAACTCCGCGCCATAATCCAAGCCGTCTCCCCAAAACTTGTTATTGTTGACGTCATGCGACGCCTGACGTCCGGTGAGGAGAATTCCTCCGGCACCTCAAATGAGATGCTCGGAGCTCTGCAGCGGGCTATGAAGGATTTCGGCTGTTCTTTCCTCCTTCTTCACCACATGAGAAAAGGTTCGGCGAATATGCCGGTGGATGATGAACTGGATGAGATCCGTGGCTCTTCTGATATTGTAGCGTCGGTTGCCGTCTGCCTGAAGCTTGCAAGAATCGCCCAATCTGATAGATTTGTTGTGAAGCAACTGAAGAACAGATACGCACCCGAGCGAAGCGCAATCCAGATCCACATTGAGGGGACTGCACCAGATGCTATCAAATTCATTTACGATGGTGAAATCAGTGATGCTGCCGCCATTGAGAATGCCCTTGCGAGGAAGATCCACGAGTGGCTTATTTGTGAACGCAAATTCGAATTCCAGACTAAGGAAGTTAAGGCTAGATTTGTAGGCGCTCCGCCAGCAAAGTCAAGTGAGCGCTCAGTTGAGGATGCCATTTCTGTACTCAGACAGTTGGAGAAAATCGAGTTTGTCAAGAAGGGACACTACTCGCTCAAGCTACCTGGCAGTCAAGCCCAGTTGGCGAAAGAATATCCTGCAATTGGGCGGGAAGAGGAGGCGATATAATATGGATGAAATTGAAATAGTCTACCAGGCAAAGCTGAAGGCAAAAGAACGCCTGCTTGCCAAATACGGACAAACAAATGAAAAGGTCTTGCGTGTAATTAGGGAAGTCGCAGGTGTTTGAAGGATGGTATTGGACAGGGATGTGTTCAAAAAAGAGGAGCGCTTCATTGTAGCGGATGCCAAATTCAGGGCCAGGAAAGACGATAATGCCAAGGCTATCTGTGCATACATTGACAGCAAGAACGCATCCCCTCGCCGCCTCGTCGAGTATTACATCAAGCTCGGCATGATTGACTCACAGCTTGATGGAAAGAAATTCATGGAGCTGACCGAGAAAGACCTGCAAGCCCTCTTTGTGAAGATGAGGAAAAGACAAGGGCATCACAACCGGCTCATAAGCACACGGAGCGTTAACAACTATCAGAAGGAACTCCGCAGCTTCTTCCGCTTCCTAAAAAAGCCCGAGCTCGCCGCAACCATAAAGCTTGAGCGTATGGATGAGCTCAATAACCTAACGCCGGACGATATGCTGACCGAGAAGGACGTCGAGGCATTAATCCGAGCCGCAGGCACTCCAAGAAACAGGGCTGTAATCGCTGTGCTGGCTGAGACAGGCATCAGGCCCAGCGAGCTATTCAATATCCAAATCAAGGACGTTAATCTTTCTTCACAGGTAAAAGTAATTGCCATCTACGGCAAGAAGCGCAAAAGGCAGCGCCCAATAATTGGATGCGTCCAATATATCGCCGATTGGTTGAATGTCCATCCTAAAGGAGGGGATGGAGAAGCAGCACTCTTTACAAAGCTGAACGGCGACCCCCTGACCTATGCCGCCGGACGAAAGCTAATCATGCTGGCTTTCGCAGAAGCCAAGATAAAGAAGCCTGCGACGCTCAAGCTCTTCAGGCACAGCACAAACACATATCTCTATTCCAAATTCCCCCAGGAAGTTGCCGGAGCCTTGCAGGGCCATGTACCAGGCTCGCAGATGGCGAAGCATTATGTCCATCTGAGCGAGAAGTGCGTCTCCGAGCCCTACCTCGCAGCTTATGGAGTCAGGCCCAAGGAGGAGACAAAACCTTTCCTGATGCCGAAGGTGTGCATGGTGTGCGGCATTGAGAATACGGCCGAGAAGATAACCTGTGAGCGCTGCAAGAATCCCCTCACCATCAAGAGTGCACACGAGCTCACCACTCCAAACAAACTGATTGATGACGTGTTGAACTCAGACAGCGACTTTGTGAAGCAGCTTGAGGAGAAGCTCGTGGAGCGTATAATGAAGCAGGTGGAAAACAAGATGCATGGAGTAAACTACACTTTAGGGAATTATGGGCCGGAAGAGATTTGAACTCTCGACCTTTCGATTGCTAAAAATCCACAAGAAAATTCCTGAGGAATTTATCAGTCGAACGCTCCAACCAGGCTAAGCTACCGGCCCAACGAATTGAAAGGTAATAACGCGAGAGATTTTAAAAAGGCTGACACGCGCGCCTATTTTGCCTTTTTCGCTGGCACGGCTGCAGTTTCAGCAGGAACTACCTCGACTTTTGGCGCGCTTTCCACCGCGCTTCCGCCGCTTGCCTTGAGCTTTTCCTTTGCCTTTTCTGAGAAAGCAAGTGCGCGCACCGTGATTGGCATTGTGATTGAGCCTGTGCCCAGCACCTTGCCTTTAAAGTCGAACGTGAATTTGCCTTCGCGCTTTTCTACCTTGCCGCTGCGCACGAGCTGGTCGATTTCGTAAAGATTGATTACTGGAAGATCTGCGCGCGCGTTCTGGTTGGCAAAGCCGTATCTGCCGCCGTGCGCCATCCAGTGCCTTTCATAGACCGCGACGTATGTGAAGCGGTGCTTGTGCGTTCCTGCGCGACCCCAGCCTCCCTTGCCTCCTTTTCCACGGCGGTTCTTGGCATTGCCCTTGCCGTGGTTGCGCGTGCCGTTGAATTTCCTGTTTCTC
>Ga0247841_10004290_pt1 | contig 24782 bp, 27 predicted proteins | sample LaCruzMarch2015__2_FD_192410 | JGI IMG/M metagenome (GOLD analysis project Ga0247841, IMG submission 192410) | Freshwater microbial communities from meromictic Lake La Cruz, Castile-La Mancha, Spain - LaCruzMarch2015_18m | ecosystem: Environmental > Aquatic > Freshwater > Lake | place: Spain... | reverse complement strand
CGTCGTCGTGCGTGGCTTCCACAGCGACAACGGGAGCGAGTTCGTCAACCGAGTCGTGGCTGAGCTGCTCAACAAGCTGTTGATCGAGTTCACCAAGAGCCGGCCGCGGCGGACGAACGATCAAGCGCTGGTGGAGACGAAGAACGGGAGTGTGGTGGCAAAGCAGATGGGTCGAGTCTGACGGAAGAGCAGGAGACGCCGATGGGCCTGACGATGAGAGAGAAGCGGGCAGTGAGTCGTGAGATGGCCCTCGAGTACAAGCGCGCGACAAAGAAGAACAAGGGGAGAATTCTTGAACCGCCCCGGCTCTTCCGGAGGCTCTACTACCTGAGTCCGGCGGCCATCTGATCCAAGATGGCAACCGATGCGGCTTTCATTTCACTCGTCGGGAGTTCGAAAGCTGTCCAGTGGGCGTATAGATGAGTCTTCTGCAGGGCCTTTTCTCGTGAGGCCCGGCAGGATGCCCGTGCTCAGACACCACTCGAACCGCTCGGTCTCGTGTGCACCCATCCTCTCAAGGAACCGTGTCTCCGGCAATCCCGGGGCGGTTCAGTACCTGCTTGGTTGTGCCATAACCCCATCCTCTCAAGGAATTGTGTCTCCGGCCATCCCGCGGCGGTTCATAGATCGCCCTGCGCTCGCCCCCGGTCGCTCGTTGGCGGACCCTAGATCGGAGTCGTTCTGCTGTTCTCCGTTACGCCTACCCTGAGGCGCTGCAGGCATCATGCCCACGATTACGATGTCGGCAACGTTCGTCCCCGTCGGCCCTGTCAGGAGGAGATCGCCCGACAAGCGCAGGGCGTTGTAGGAGTCGTTTTCCCGAAGAGCTTCTAGAGGGTCCACCCCCGCAGCCCGGATCCAGTCTGCTGTGCGCCCATCCACAATCGCTCCAGCCGCATCTGTCGGGCCATCACGCCCGTCCGTAGCCAATGCGCAGACCGCAACGTCTTCCGATCCGTCAATCTCCAGCGCAGCGGAGAGCGCCAACTCCTGGTTTCTTCCTCCAACACCGCCTCCCCTTACCACGACCGATGTCTCGCCTGCCCCAACAACCACAGTCGGAGCAAGACTACGGGACCGCGAAAGCTCCAGCGCCATACGGCCCCACCGTCTCCCGGCTTCGCGCGCCTCGCCGACGATCGCCACCTTCTCGGCGTGTGGTTGGTAGCCCAGGTCGAGAGCCTTGCTCACGGCTGCCTCAAGAGCTTGCGACGCTGATCCGACAAGGACATTCTGAACATTCTGGAAGACGGGATGAGTCGGCCTGAGGGGCTCCTGAAGAACGTCGCCCCGAGAGAACAACGCAATGACGGACTCGGGTATGTTGTCAACGATCCGGAAGCGTCTGAAGACACCGAGCGCAGCCTCAGCGGTTGTCGAATCTGGACACGTCGGACCTGACCCAACGACACTGAGATCGTCACCTGGGACATCGGACAGAATCAGAGCCAGGACCCTCGCCGGGGACGCCCACCGCGCCAATCGCCCCCCCTTGATCTGACAGACATGCTTGCGGACCGTGTTCGTCTCGCGAATGTCTGCGCCACACCGCAGTAGCTCGCTGTACGTGGTCTGCAGATCCACAAGGGTCAGGGGAGGAAACGGGAGCACTGCCAAGGACGATGCCCCGCCGGACAGGAGCACGAGGATTAGATCCCCTTCGCCAGCAGAGTTGGCAATCTGAACCGCGCAGTGCCCTGCGAGGACGCTCCCCTCGTCAGGAACTGGGTGACCCGCAGAGATGTGCCGTAGCCCGGGGACTCCGACTTCGTGGCCTCGCGGAGTCACAACAACCCCAGACAGCGGGATGTCTCCGAGCAGCTGTTCCGCAGCCAGAGCCATTGGCGCGGAGGCCTTCCCTACCGCAATCACGCTCAGCCCATGAATGCCGCTGAGGTCATACGCATGCCCTTGGACCAGAAGTCGGTCACCGTCTCTTCGCAGAGTACGTCGCACACACGCAGCTGGTTCGACCGCCTCTAGGATTGCAGCGACGATTACCCCCAAGTCGCGGCGCAGTCGATAGCCGGTCACGTGTCCTGGCGAGACTCCGCATCGAGTCCCTGCATCAAGAGGCTTCTCGCTCTGATTACGCATGTGTGACCTGACCTACGATGAAGCCCGTTTCCCAACCTCTCACTGCCTGTGCTTCCCGAGCCATCACAAGGCTCCGCACAACCTGCAGCTCTCCGCTCCCGGCCCTTGCTTCCTGATCAATGGCAAGTCGCATGTTCCAGCTCCTGTGTAGCAGCACCTCCACCTCTGGCTACGCCTTCTCCAGAAGACGAATCGTCTCATTTGTATCTGCGACAACTGCATATGCCACGCCCAATACCTTCAGCGCTGCGTCCTCGAGCTCTGCGGACCACGTTGCACAAGCGTCAGCGACGAGCATGACGCCGAAACCGAGATCCTTAGCATCCCGAACAGCGCCTTCGACGCAACCGCTGGTCACCACACCGGCTATGACGATGTCTCTGATCCCCATGTTCCGCAGGACGTAGGCGATGTTCGTTCCAGCGAACACGCTTCCACAGGTCTTCGTGAACACCATCTCGTCCTTGACGGGGGCCAACTCTTCTAGGATTTCGGCCTCTTTGGAGCCGGGCGGATAGTGCATGCCGAGCTCCCTGTGGCCCAGGCCGCGGTCGCGCCCATCAGTAGTTAGAGACTGTATCTTCGAGAAGATGACCTCAATACCCCGATCTCGACAGGCGCGCTGCAGCCGGACGATGTTTGGAGCGACCGTTGCCAGTCGCTTCGGGTAGTAGAGAGGATCACGTATCTGTCCAATCCGCCTCCGTCTCTCGAGCTGCTCCTGCACGCCGTAGTCGATGTGTGCACACCCATACTGCATGTCCACTATCAGAAGAGCTGTGGACTGTGGAATGAAATCGATGCTAGGCAGCTCGCGAAACCCTCTACTCGGTGTCGTCCTCACGATCGCTCACCCCACTCTCAAGAGCCAGACCAGGCAACTGGTGTTGCCGTGGGTGTTGAACCCGGAAGGCTCCCCCTGCCGGAGGGACCGCGAATCGGCGGCCACGCGCGACCGGTCTGTCCTTGACGCCGCTCATCCCTGAACTCTCCCGATCAGCTAAGCCTCCGCAGCTCCGCGCTGCTCCGGCCAACTGCCCAGAGCCTCGTCCCACGACGCTGGCAGCCTCAGCCAAGCGCTTCCTTGAGCCGCCCTCCAACGATATCTGCCTGGCGGAGGTCCAGGTTGAAGCCGTTAACGATGAGGAGGTCAGGCGGGATGTCCGGCGTCGTATACACGGTCGAATCGCCCCGCACATAGATCCTCGGAGATCCGCTCCTCAGCTTCTCCGTCACCTGAGTCACCGTTCTTTTGGCCTTCTTCGCATCGAATCTGACCTTCAACTGCGGTCTAGCCTCCGGGTTGTAGTGTCCCCACTCGAGCGCGATGCCGGGAATGCCGGTCAAGTAGCTGCCAACTCGCTCAAGAACCTCCTTCTCTCTCGCATTCAAGGCAGCCGATCTCTCTGGAGTAAAGAGCTCAAGAGCGACCAGGAGTCCGATGATCGCCTCCTTTGTGGGCATCATCCCACGGCCAATGCCCTGCTGAGGAAGACCGCGCAGCTCGCTCTTTGGGATGAGCGTCGCAGGAGGATCCCAGCCGTCGAACGAAATCGATGCCATCTCCATACTCTGCACCGCGGCGGAGGCGATGAGATCCCGGCGCCCGAACAGCAGTCCGGAAGCCTTCGGCCCGTGTAGCCCCTTTCCGCCGCTGATGGTGACCAGGTCGGCCCCCATCGCCGTGTACCTACGGAAGTTCGCGATGGGCGGAATCGCAGTCGCAGCGTCGATGATCACGGGCACACCATGCTTATGAGCAACTCGGATGACCTCCTCAAGAGGAGGCTGGCTGATATCGCCACGATAGGGTATGTAGAGGACTGCCGCTGTTCGCTCGCAGATCGCAGCCTCGAACTCCCACGGCTGCGGGATGTAGTTCATGGATGGCGCATACAGCTGGTTTGGAACGTCTACCGGAACAAGCCGTGCGCCGGCTATCCTAACTGCGCGGTCGTACGATCCCATCTGATACTTGGCAATCAGGATCTCATCCGGCATGCCAGTGGTGTCGGGAATCCGGTTCATCCGGCTCACGTCAAGACCCGCGATACAGGCAGCGGCTGCGAGCGTGAGGCCCGCAAATGCGCCGCTCGTGACAATGCCGGCTTCCGCCCCCGTGATCTGCGAAAGCACCTTGCTTGCGGCTGCCTGCAACTCGTCAAGCCGTACCACTTCTTTTGCAGCCTCATGCATGGCTGCGAGTACCTCTTCGGGCGTTAGGATCCCCCCGAATCTTGAGGTTCCTGCGCAGTCAATGATCGGCTCAACCCCGAATCGCTGGTAGATCCCCATTCCTGCCTCCCTATCTTCTTGAGCTGCCTACGACACTCGCTACCCAGAGTGCCAACACGCCTGAACGGACGCCAGTGATCTGCTCGATGCCTCTCGGCCTCACGAACCAGCTCCGCCCACTCCTATTGCACTACCTTGGGCACCACTCCTGGCCCCAGCATCCTACCGCCACCCCGTGCCTGACCACTTCTGGAGCACCCACGCCGATTGGTGCACACTCGTCCGGCCAGGTTAGTCCGACGTCTCTCCTCCACACTCCACCATCACGTGCACCATCTCCTCTGTACAGGCTCGGCGGCTGCCTCGAGGAATCTGGCTGTCTATAGCTTCCTGAGCTGTGGGTCAAGCATGTCCCTCAGGGCATCACCCAGCAGATTGAGGGCCAGGACCGTCATAAACACGAAGGCGCCGGGGAAAAGGATCATCCACGGCGCCCGGCTGATGTAGATCCGCCCGCCATTGACCATCGCTCCCCAAGCCGGAACGCTTGGGGGTGTACCTACGCCAAGGAAGTCCAGGGCCGCTGCGCCCAGGATGGCCCATCCGAATATGAACGTCGTCTGTACGATGACAAGGGAGACGAAGTTCGGGAGGACGTGCCGAAACATCACACGGACGTTGCTGACGCCAATCGCCCTGCACGCCTCAACGTAGAGGTTCTGCCGAATCGTGAGCGTCGCAGAGTACCCGATCCGCGCCATCTGCGGCGTGTAGACAACCGCAAGCGCAATGATCACATTCGTCAAGCTGGCCTTCCCGGTTATGGCCGTGATCGCCAAGGCCAACAGAATCGATGGAAACGCCATCAAAGCGTCCACGATTCGCATGAGCACCAAGGCTGGCCAACGATAGAAGCCCGAGATAATGCCGAGTACAAGTCCCAGGCAAGCTGAAAGCGCAGAAATCGCTGCGCCCGTCATGAGAGAGAGCCTCGCGCCATAGACGACGCGACTCAGTATGTCTCTCCCGAAATCGTCCGTCCCCATCAGGTGCTCAGCACTCGGCGCTTCCAGCCTGTGCGAAACGCTCAACTTCATCGGGTCGTACGGCGCTATCATCGGAGCGAACACCGCGACGACGCTCAGCGCAACGAGAAGCACGAACCCCACCAGTGCTGTAGGACGGCGCCTTAACTGACGAAGGAAGAGCCTCATCTGTAGCTCACCCTGGGATCGATGACCGCGTAGACCAGGTCAGTCAGCAGGTTGAACACAAGGTATGTGAGAGCCACGACGACCATTAGCGCCTGGATGACCGGATAGTCTCTCGACAGGATGGCCTCAATAGCCAGACGCCCGATGCCCGGCAAGGCGAACACCGTCTCCGTGACGACAGCCCCAGCAAACAGCTTCGCGATAGTGAATCCAATGACAGTTACAATCGGAATGGCTGCATTCCGCAACCCGTGCTTGATGATGATGCGTGATTCCTTGAGCCCCTTTGCCCTTGCCGTCGTGATGTAGTCTGTACGCAGTACATCCAGCATGCTGGAACGCGTCAGCCGCGCTAGCAGCGCGCACTCTGCGACACCCAGGGTTACCGCTGGAAGGATGATGTATCGTAGGTTTGCTATCTGGCCCGTTAGGAAAACGGAGGGGAAGCCGGAACTCGGAAGCCACCGCAGATCCACCGCGAAGAGGAGAATGAGCAGCAGTCCCAACCAGAAAGAGGGCAGTGAGACTCCCACCAGTGCAGCAAGGAGAAGCAGCTGGTCTATCCAGGTTCCCCGCTTCACCGCAGCGATCACACCAAGCGGGACCCCAATCAGGAGCGTCACAAGAAGGGCTGCACATGTGAGCCAGAAGGTGGTCTCCACGCGGCTCAGGATCACTTGCGAAACAGGCTGGCGGAAGAAGATTGAGGTCCCGAAGTCGCCATGTAGTAGTCTTCCGACGAATATGCCGAACTGGACAGGCAGGGGCTGATTGAGTCCCATCTGTTCCCGGAACTCGTTGATCCGCTCGGGAGTGGCCTCGGGACCCAAAGCGACTCCCGCTGGATCCCCAGGTATCAACCGGATGAGAAAGAACGCGATCACGAGAACGACGACCGCGGTCACTAATACCCCCGCGATACGCTTCAACATGTACCGGGCCATGGGTCTCCTCTAGCTCAGGCGCCGTACAGGAGGCGCCTCGCAGAAGACAAATCTGCGGGGCGCCTCCTACTCAAACACTGACCCGTCTATCTACTCAAACCACACGTTGTACATGTACGGCCAGTACGCATGCGGATGACTTGGGGAGTTGTCCAGATTCGCCAATCTGGGAGATGCGACGGAGTAGCGGAACCCAACTCCGAGCATCGCGGATGGGGCTTGGTAGTAGAAGAGCGTCTGGTACATCTCCCACAGGGAGTACCGTCTCGCGGGGTCGACCTCGGTATTCACGAGTTCGGCAAGAGTGTTCCTGGCCGGCGTCGACCACCAACTGGGATACGTTGGCGTCATCTGATCGCTCAGCGCAGGGTCCGGTTTTGGCCCGCCCGATGTGATGAAGACCTCCCAGTTAGCTGGGTCGGCGCGCCGCTGAGTCACTGTCGCCCAGTCGTAGATCTGGAAGTCAATGTTGAAGCCAGCCTGAGTCCACTGATCCGCCACAACAAGGCTGGCGTTGTAGAGCATCGAGTGGGTCGTCGTCGACATGAAACGGATCGGCTCCCCGTTGTAGCCGGCGGCCGCAGCAAGTCCTTGTGCCTTGGCGACGTTGCCCTGATCGTACATCTCGTTCCCTGCGGATGTGTACCACGCCATGCCGGGGACATAGCCCGCGATGGCGCAGTTCGTTTGTCCCAGGCTCCCGTAGGCGGCAGCAATCACGGCATCCAGATCGAGGGCAGTGAGCAGCGCCTGGCGGAGTGTCTCGTTGGCGAGCAAGCCCGCTTTTGTATTGAACATGATGTACAGCGCCTCAGGAGGAGTCGCTGCGTACGTTCTGACTCTGGCATCAGTACTCAGAGAGTCATACAGGTCAGGCGGCCCTGCTTCCGTGTAGTCGTAGTCACCGGCCTGGACACCAGCGACGCGAGTCATGGCATCGGGGACGGTGTAATAGATGATCTCGTCGATGTAGGCCGTTCGCTTCCCAGTGGCCGCGCGCGGCTCTTCTGAGCGGGCCTTGTAGTCGTCGAAACGCACTAGCCGAACGAAACGCCCCTTTTGCCACTCAGCCAACTTGTACGGCCCCGTGCCAATCACCTGGTCGTCGGTGAGCTGATTCTTCCCGGCCGCCTCGCAGACCTCCTGCGGGATGATGATCGGCCCGCCGATCGGGTACGCTAGCATGTTCTCCAGAGGCGCGTACGGCTTGTTGAACACCATCTTGACTGTGTACGCGTCCAGTTTCTCGACGCTCGTGACAAGTGGAGCAACCGGAATCCCTCGTTGCCCGACGAGAAGCCAACGATTCAGAGAGGCGACAACGTCATCCGCCGTCATCTCCTTCCCATTGTGGAAGAGGACACCCTGGCGGAGGCCCATCACAATCGTCAGACCATCGATGCTCTTCTGGTACGACTCGACCAGGTACGGGTGTGGAGCCCAAGTCTCATCAAAGGCGAACAGCGTCTCATAGATGTGCTGACCGATCTGCATGACTGGCTGCGAGGAGATGATCATCATGTCAAGGCTTATGCACTCATTCGCAACCGCCCACCGGAGAGTCCCTCCGTAATGCTGCCCGTAGCTGGCCACACCAACTAGCACAGTCAGCAGCACGAGCAGGCCCAGCGCTTGGAGAACCCGCTTCATTACAAACCTCCTATGGCTTGTCAGAACTTTGCACCGCCTACGCCGACCACGCGTCAACTTCGCTTGAGCCACCTCCTTTTCGCCAGTTCATTCTGTTCTGGTCTATCGATGCTGTCGGATCCTAGTCTCCGCCAGCCGCGAGGACCTTGCCTGCAAGAATCGTCTGCACGTGTCTGAGGCGGCGGTCACCAGTGAACTTGCTGACTAACACGCCATCGGGGGAGCCATACGAGATACGAACTGCGTCCTCGAAAGTGAACCGCCCAGCCTCGAGTTCGAATATCGCGACATCCGCGGGCGAACCCACCTTGAGATGACCCAGATCCCGATCCAGACCAACTGCCCGAGCGGGGTTGATCGTCGCGGCCGCGACAACCGCGTCAAGATCCATCCCGAGCGCAAGCATCTTGGACATCGTGGTCGGCAAGTCCTTGGCAGGGCCATTCACGGACTTCGCGTGGATATCACTACTGATGCAGTCGGGCTCTATGCCCAGGCGCAACATTCCTCGTGCCACATGGTTCGAGAAGCTGCCCGCGCCATGCCCAATGTCCAGAAGGACTCCGCGTCGTCTCGCATCGATCAACTCGGGGATGACCTCGCCGTCGCTCTTGAGACACGTGTTCAGTCCTCCGCGGAATGCATGGGTCAAGATGTCACCGGACTCTAGCGCCGGCAGAATCTGCCTCACGCCCGGAGGCGGAAGGTCGAAATGCACCATCACTGGTTTGGAGGCGACTCTGCCGGCTTCGATGGCCAGCTGCAAGGCGCCTAGCGCATGGTCTGAGTACTGCCCCGCAGCCAGAACCTTGAAGCCAATAACCCGTTCGGGGTATTGCTGTGCCACCTCCAGGGCAGCCGGAATGGACATATGGTGCAGAGGCATACGCTCGTGCCGCGGGATCCATTCGGACGCATTCACAATGCCGGTGTAGCAGATGTTCAGGAACGCGAATATGCGGGCCTTCGAGCGTCTGATGACGTGCTCGTAGAAGCCCGCGAAGTTGCCGGCCCCTGCGCTGCCCGCGTCTACAAAGGTAGTAACCCCCGTCCTGGCAGCAATTGGATCGGCCTCAACGCTAAGAGTCGTTCCGCCCCAGTAGACATGAGTGTGAAGGTCGACGAGTCCAGGCATGACCAGCTTTCCAGTCGCATCGATCGCCACTCTAGCTTTGCCTTCTGGAATCCCGTCGCCGATGCCCGCAATCCGGCCGGCCTTGATTGCCACGTCAGCGATCTCTCGTATCCCTTGCGCTGGATCGATGACCGTGCCGCCGAGGATCAGCACGTCGAGGTCACCTCCAGGAACTTGTAGGTGACTGGTCTCTCTTGCGCTCATGCGAGCTCCTCCAGGATGCGGCATAGGGTGCCGATGGCCGTTAGCATGTCATTCACCGCTATTGCCTCCTCTGATGTGTGAGCATTCTGGCCACCGAAGCCTATGGCAACGGACTCTACTCCTCGCGCGTTGAGGAACACTGCATCCGTCGCTCCCGTTGTCTCGATGACCCGTGGGGCTATCCCGCCTGCCTCGAGCGCAGTCCGGGCAACCAATACTGGCAAGGCATCTTCAGGAATGTGGTATGCGACGTACTGCAGTTCGGAAACGACCCGAACTGACGCCCCTACGGCTGCGGCGGCCTGCTCGAAGCTCGACTGGATCAGATCCGCCAGTTCGTCGGCCCTCCGGTCCTCAAGGCTCCTGCACTCGGCAGCGATCCTGACGCTATCAGCCACGACATTTCGCGCACATCCGCCTTCAATCGTTCCGACGTTCCACGTTGTCGTGGGATCGACTCGTCCATCCGGCAATCCGGCGATGGCAAGGCTTGCAGCCTTGATCGCTGAAATCCCTTCCTCGGGTCTGACGCCAGCATGCGCCGCACGTCCGCTTACTGTGATGTCCAGGTAGTAGTGACGCGGCCCGCCTACAACAACTGCATCAAGTGCCTGGAGGTCCACAACGAAGCCAATCGCGGACTTGAGAATACCCTCCCCAATGTTCCTTGACCCCATCAGGCCTTTCTCCTCTCCTCGAGTGATCAGGATCTCCACATCAGGATGTCTCTCGACCTGCGCAACCGCCGCCAGAATCTCGAGGACCCCAGCCTTGTCATCCGCACCCAGAACCGTCTGCCCCGACGTGGACACCACCCCGTTCCTGACGACAGGGCAGACTCCTCTTCCTGGACACACAGTGTCGGCGTGAGCAGATAGCAGCACAGACGGGCGTCCCGTTGATCCTTTGGCGGGGACGCGGCAGACGAGGTTCCCGAAACTATCGCGGATGCAGGTAGCACCAAGTCCCCTTTGAGCGACGCCAGCCACGAACCTGATGAATTGCTCTTCATTGCCCGACTCGCTATCTATCCGGACCATGTCGCAGAAGAGAGACACAAACGCGCCCCCGTCTCTGCCGGAAAGCGCGGCCTGGATGTCTGTCATCGGCATGTGGGCCGCACCGCATGACAACGTCGCGCCGAATGGCATGGCCTGCCCGAAGCTGGAAGCAGGCGCTGGCGAGACGACTCTGGCCTCCATTCCGACGGGTCCGCGGGCCACAGCACACGCTCAGCAGCTTTTCCCATCAGCGGTAACCTCCCGGCGACTCGGAAGATTCGGTCCGACCACCCTACCACGGCTCCACCCTACCTCCAAGCATTCGCGATGTCAAGACCGTCCCTCCTATCCCTATAAGCAACTACTGCTGAGCATTGCCCACGTAGCCGTGTGGATGGCCGAGAGCTTGACATGCGATCGCTCGGCTGCTAGAGTGGCCGCGTGGTCAGACCAGACTCGGAGAATAGCACTCAGGCGCTCGGGCGTCCAGAAGCGGTGGCTGCGGCCATCCTCTCGCAACCCCTTGAGGCGAAGGACAAGGTCCAGTTGCTGGTTGAGAGACTAACGAGAGCGGTTGCTGAGGGGCTGTTGCTGCCTGGCGAACGGCTTCCCAGTGAGAGGGATCTTGCGGACGAACTCTCGGTAAGCCGTTCGATCGTGCGAGAGGCCCTTTCTGCCCTTGGCGCAATCGGCCTCATAGTCCGGCGCGAGGGCAGAGGCAACTTCATATCTGAAGTCCCCGATCCGGGGCTCTTGAAGGAGAGAGCTCTGGCACTCCTTGCCTCGTCTCCCGATCCATATGATGTTTGCCTCGCTAGAGAGGCAATGGAACCCGCACTTGCCCCAATGATCGTTTCCAGTGCAAATGAGGAGGACTTCGGGAAGCTGCTTGTGGCTCTCAACGCGTTCACCAATGCGTGCTCAGTACAGGACTGGAAGGCCTACTTCGCTGGCGACCAGCAATTCCACGCAGCCCTGGTCGCCTCGACCCACAATCGGGCAGTCGCTCAGTCGATGGAGCCGCTGCTGAATGGGATGCTGTCACCGGTCTGGACAACCCTGAAGACCGCGTACTTCCTGGAATACCCAGCCAATGCACAGAAGTCGGCAAACGACCACGAGCGGATCCTGAAGGCCATGCTCGAGCGCGATGCCGACGCTTTGGCAGAGGCTCTGCGAAAACACTTCCACGATGTGCGTTCCGTTCTGGAATATGGCGACTCGAATTCGAAAGCAGCGGGTGAGGTCAGGAACGGGAGAAAGGGCGTATGAGAACTCCGGCTCCTGTTCTTCTTCGGGTATCGGAGAAATGGGTAGGAGACCGCGTACACGGATGGTTGGAAGGGCAGGGTGTCGATGCGTAGGCCTTCGAACCCAGAGTCTCGTCGCATTCTGAAGGCGCATCCGGCAAGCGTGAGAGTCGTGGGAGGCGCAGATGAGTGCAAGTAGCGAGATCAGACAGAAACTGGCAACTCTCGGGTTGTCTCTTCCTGACGTGCCAACTCCTGCCGGCAACTACGTCCAGGCGAGAAGGGTTGGAGACTTGCTCTTTGTCTCGGGGCAGGGCCCGCGCATCAACGGGAAGCTTCAGTGGACTGGGCGTGTGGGCGCAGAAGTCACGCTTCAGGATGCCTATGCAGCAGCGCGCTGCTGTGCGCTCAATGCGCTGGCAGTTGCGGTGCAGTTTGCGGGGGAGAAGCTATGCCTCCCTGGTGTGCTGCAGGTGAGGGGATTCGTAAGCAGCGACGACGGCTTCCACGCGCAGCCCAAGGTGCTGGATGGTGCATCTGACCTGTATGCGGCAGTGTTTGGTGAAGCGGGGCGGCACGTGCGAGCTGCGCTTGGCACTTCCACTCTACCAGGCAATATCCCGGTCGAAATAGAGGTCATCTTCCTCGCGGGGGAGCCAGCCTCGTCAACGGTCGCGTCTGGGGCAATCTAGGATGCCTCCTGCGGAGGCGAGGGGCATGGTTCGCCGAAGGAACCCCATAGGGAGGGCTGTCGGGTGGCGGAAGTGCGAGCAGGATGGATGAACCAGAAGTCAGCTTCTCCCCATGGGATTATCGTGGCTATGGCCACGCCATTCGACAATCAGGACAGACTTGACCGCACGGCGATAGCGCGATTGGTCGAGCACTTGATTGCCGGCGGCGTCCATGGGATCTTCGCTGCAGGGAGTCAAGGGGAGTCCTACGCTCTCAATGACCAAGAGCGTCATGAGTTGATCGAGACGACTGCTAGTGCAGTCTCAGGACGCGTGCCGGTCTACGCGGGTGTGTGCGCGATCACGACTCGGGACGCCATCAAGCAGGCGCAGATTGCCGAGGCTGCTGGGGCGGACATCCTTTCGGTTCTCACACCGTTCTTCGTCAGGCCCTCACGCTCCGAACTTCTCGAGTACTTCACCCGGGTCGCGGAGAGCACTCGACTCCCACTCGTGCTCTACAACAACCCCGACAAGACAGGAGTGAAGATCAACCCTGACCTGTTGGGTGAGCTAGAGAAGACCGTGAATGTGGTGGGGATCAAGGACAGCAGCGGCGACATGACCCTGACGATCGAGTACATCCGGTCCACGAGCGAAGACTTCGCTGTGATGGCGGGCCGTGACACACTCATCTATCCGACACTGGTATGTGGAGGAGCCGGCGCTGTGACTGCCACTGCCAACGTTGTTCCTGGGCTCTGTGTCCAGATATACGAGAGCTATCGCTCAGGAGACGGAAACCGCGCGCTCGCCGCGCAGAAACTGCTCAACCCCCTTCGGCTGGCCTTCGGACTCGGAACGTTCCCTGTTGTGGTGAAAGAGGCCCTCTCCATCATCGGCATCCCAGTCGGACCTGCGCGGGCGCCGGTGAGAGAGCTTGACCAGAGCAGCCGCCAGCAACTGACGAGAGTGCTTCAACCTCTGCAGGACTACTGGAGGCACGCCGATGCAGGAAGATGAAGTCCGAGAGGCGTGCCGAAAGTCCTATTGCATCAGAAGTGGCGCAACTGATTAGGCAACGAAGGTAGGGGGAGGCCGGCCATGACCCGTGCGCGGCAGGGCGACAGACAAGGAGGAACGGACTGATGAAATCGGCCGCAGAACAAGCGAGATCATATCTGCATTCATTCAAGCATGGTCGCTACGTCTTCGGACTGGGGTGCTACGGGAAGCTGGGTGACCTCGTGCGCCAGCATGGGGACTCCGCTGCGTTGATCACGACTGGACTGGGTCTACCTTGGGGTGAGGAACTCCTCGCCGTCACGAGTCGCTCGCTTGTCGCCGCCGGCGTGCGTCTGTCTGGAGCGCCAATAGAGGGGGCTCGACCCAACACGCCGAGCGAGGACGTCCAGCGGATAGCCGACGAGCTACAGGTCCGTAAGGCGAAGGTCGTTGTCTGCGCGGGTGGGGGAAGCACAATAGACGGCGCCAAGGCCGCCCTCGCATTACTCACACTGAGAGACAACTACCCCGACTTCACAACGTACTTCGGCACGGGCCTCGTCAGTCGAATGCTCGAGGCCGAAGGAGGAACCTTGCCCCCGCTTGTCGCAGTACAGACGGCCGCCAGTTCCGGTGCCCACCTAACTAAGTATGCGAATATCACCTTCACGGGAGCACAAAAGAAGTTGATCATAGACGACGCTTTGGTGCCCAGGGAATCGCTCTTCGACTACGCACTGACCGTGTCAGCTCCGCTGTCCCTGACAATCGATGGAGGTCTCGATGGGTTCTCGCACGCGCTTGAAGTCCTCTATGGCGCCTCGGCGACGACCCTGCCAACCATCGCCCCAATCGCCACAACAGCGATGAGGCTTCTGCTCCGAAGCCTGGAAGAAGTGCTCTCAGAGCCCTCAAGCCCAAGCGCTCGCGAAGGACTGGGCCTTGGCACCGATCTGGGCGCCTACCTGATCATGACCGGCGGCACAAATGGCGGCCACCTAACCAGCTTCTCGCTAGTCGACATCCTCTCTCATGGCCGGGGATGCGCGCTCATGAACCCGTACTACACGGTGCTCTTCTCGGCCTCGATTCAGGAGCAGCTCAAGCTAGTCGCAGGAGTGCTGGCGGAGTCTGGCTACTGCGACAAAGGCACAGCATCTCTGCGTGGCCGATCGCTAGGAACCGCCGTGGCGCAGGGCCTGATCCGCATCCTGGAGCGGGTAGGAGCCCCGACCAAGCTGGACGACGTGCCGGGGTTCGTGGAGGGTCACATTGTGAGAGCCCTCAAAGCCGCAAAAGACCCACAGCTCGAATCGAAGTTGAAGAACATGCCGACTCCTCTCGCAACTTCAGACGTTGACGAGTACATCGGATCCATCCTTGAGGCGGCAAGATGGGGCGATCTCAGTCTGGTAAAGGGATTCGGGAAGCACGCACGCAGCTGACGCAGACACGGAGCCCAAATGACTGCGTGGAGAACCGTTCACATCCGGTACGGAAGGGATTCACTGGCGGTGCGTGTCCCTAGTGAATCAGAGGTCTTCGAACCCTCGTTTCCGACGCCAGACAGGCCTCCTGAGGAACTCGTGACCGCTGCCCTCCGACAGCCGGTTGCGGGCTCCTCTCTTGGGCTGTCTGCCGCTGAGAGGGCTCCGGGGAGGGTCGTGATTGTCGTCTCGGATGTCACGCGCCCAATACCCTACCAGAGGATGCTGCCCGCCCTTCTCTCTGAACTTCGCATGGCCGGCGTCCCTGATGACGAGGTCCTAATCCTCATCGCCACAGGATTGCACAGAGCAACGACGGCATCTGAGAAGGAGCAGATGTTCGGCCGTGCGGTACTGGGCAGCTACCGGATTGTCGATCACGACGCACAGGACCCAGCGTCCTTGCGGGATGTCGGCATCAGCCGCATCGACGGCAGCCGAGTACATCTGGACCGTCAGTACGTCGAAGCGGGGTTCCGAATAGTAACCGGCCTTGTTGAGCCTCACTTCATGGCCGGGTTTTCTGGAGGCGATAAGTCGATCTGCCCGGGCCTCTGCGATCTTGACAGCGTCAGACGTTTCCATGGGGCGGAATTGCTGGCAGATCCACACGCCACGGCCGGAAACATCCACAGGAACCCTGTGTTCGGCGAGGCGACATCAGTAGCCTCGGCAGTTCCTCCGCACTTCAGCGTGCAAGTGGTCCTGAATGCCGCGCGGGATGTTGTAGCGGTCTTCGCGGGCGAGCCACGAAGGGCGCACGAAAAGGCCCGAGCCCTTGTCCTGCGATACTCCTGCACTCCGGTCCACGAGGAATTGGACGCGATCTTGACGTCCTGTGGCGGGTACCCACTTGACGCGACCTTCTACCAATGTGTCAAGGGGATCGTATCGTGTCTTCCAGCTGTGAGACGCAATGGGACAGTGATTTCGGCAGGCCGTTGTTCTGAGGGAATCGGCAGCGAAGCGTACAGAAGACTGATGAAGGAGTATGGGGGGGACTGGCGGCGCTTCCTGTCGGATATCAGAATGCACGGTCTCTTCGCCAAGGACCAGTGGCAGTTCCAGATGCACTGCCGCGCGCTGGAAAAGCTCGGTGCTGAGGGCATCAGATTCTACACCGAAGGGCTCGGCAAGCGTCTCCCTCCCTGGCTCTGCGTGTCGGGGCATTCCGTGCCAAATGATGCGCTGCGGCAGGCGCTTCAGACCGCCGTGACTGACTTGGCGGGCCGAGGACAGAGGATCGGGGTCTTCCCAGAAGGCCCGTACTGCGTCCCCGTGGCTCCCATGCCATCGGCTGCGCTCGAGCCAGATCCCCGACTCGGTCACTTCTTGGGTGACGTGCGCCCGAGGCGCTGGTCGGCATTGCCGGAGGTGGAGTAGACTAGCTTGCGAACTGGACCGTCGACCCAAGGGCGGGTCAATCACGCTGGCAGCTCGCCAAGAACTCGATCAGTGCTCCCTTGCTGTGCGCGACCCGCTGCTCGCGTACGACCTCCCCTCTCTCATCCTCAACCAGCGCCCACGTGTGCCGTTTGTCCGCATCGAACGCGATACACTGCATCCTGCTCGTCCTTCAGACGGCGAAAGCCATTCTTCCACCGGCAGCCCACTCCACTGCCGGCAACAGAGGTGCGCTTTCATAACATCAGGTCAGGCTTGGGAGTCATTGTCCCGATTCTACCGCTGCACGCGAAACCTTCTGTGACCTGATGCTGACTTGGATGCCGGCGTTTGGGTGTGCCGAGAGGGAAGGACCAGACTGGCGCTTCGGGTGGACGAAAGACTCGAGGCAGGCCAGGCGAACCAGGCTCGTCAAGAGATGGGCCCGACGGTGACTCTGAAGTTGGCGATCAGGAGGTGAAGAGCCATGGATGGGATGGTCCGGTATAAGGAAGAGGATTTGAAGGGATACGTTGTCCACTTCATGGAGCGCTTCGCAGTTCCTAGGGACGAAGCGCAGATTGTGGCTGACGTACTCGTGGAAGCGGACCGTCGCGGAGTCACCTCGCACGGTGTGGTGCGGCTGTCCTCGTATTATGGAGATCGACTGCGCCAGAAGCTCATCGAACCCGTGGCACAGATCTCAGTGGTCCATGAGACAGAGACGTGCGCGCTTCTTGACGGAGGCAACGGCCTGGGGCAAGTCGTGGCCCATCATGCGATGGCGCTATGCGTTCGCAAGGCGCGGTCTGCCAACATCGCGGCCGTGGCCGTCCGGAACAGCAACCACTTCGGCATCGCAGGGTACTACGCAATGATGGCACTACAGCACGGCATGATCGGCGTCTCCCTCACGAACTCCCAACCTTTGGTCGCCCCGACGTTTGGCCGGTCCGCGATGCTTGGAACCAATCCAATTGCCGTGGCCGTGCCTGCGAGCAGGAAGATGCCGTTTGTTCTAGACATGGCTACTAGCACTGTCCCGATCGGGCGGATCCGCGTCTATGAGAAGACAGGCCAGAGTATTCCATTTGGCTGGGCGGTCGACTCCAGCGGAGCACCGACGTGTGATCCCGGAGATGTCTTGGCTGGTGGCGCCCTGCTGCCCCTGGGGGGGGCGCGGAAACGTCAGGGTACAAGGGGTACGGACTTGCCGTTGCCGTCGACATCCTCTCCGGCTTGCTGTCCGGGGCGTCCTTCGGGTGTCACGTCGGCCATCCGACTGATTCGAGAGCCGCGGGGGTCGGTCACTTCTTTCTTGCGATGCAGATCGGGGCGTTCCGGAAGGAAGAGGATTTCAGAGCAGACGTCGATGCACTCATCGAGGAGTTGGCAGGGGCACCAAAGGGCATTGGGCAAGAGCGCATCTACCTGGCTGGGGAGAAGGAACATGAGACGGCGGCGGAGTGCAAAGTACGGGGGATCCCTCTCATGGTCGAGGTCGTACGGCAGTTGGTCGACGAGGGCGACTGGGCTGGGGTTCCCTTCGATCTCCGGCCGCTGGAGTGAAGTGTCCTCAGTCGACTAGCCTCGTTCGTTGTATGGGTGGCGTTGCGGCCTGCGCAGTGTTTCAGTGAGGCGTTCGCCCTCGAGCTGACCCTGCCCCCGTGCTAGGTCCAGTCATTAGGTCAGAGCCTTGACTCGTTGACGACTCGGAATTGCTCCGATCCCCAACAGCTCTGCAATGTACTCTGCCGGCGCCCGATTTCCTAAGCTGGAATGCGGTCGCGTTTGATTGTACTCCTCCCGCCACGCCTCGATCTCCGCCCTCGCATCCGCCAAGCTCTCAAACCAGTGCACGTTGAGGCATTCGTCGCGCAACTTGCCGTTGAAGCTCTCGATGATGCCGTTCTCCACTGGTCGGCCTGGGGTGATGAAGTCGAGCTGGATGCCGCGGCGGTACGCCCACTGATCGAAGTGGTTGCAGACGAACTCCGTCCCGTTGTCCATGGTGATCGCCTCGGGTTGCCCGTAGATGTCCATCGCCTCGTCCAATGCCTCCGTGACGGCCTAGGAGGGAATGCTCTGCGCTGCCATGAGGCACACGCACTCTCGGCTCACGTGGTCCACCGCCGTCAGAACACGGAACCGCTCGCTCACGAAGTCGATGCTCCAACGCTCTCCGCCCTGGGTTGCCGGGAGCAGCTTCACTCGCACCTCGGCCGTCCGCCGCTTGCGCCGTTTCGTTCGCACCATCAGCTCTTCCTCGCGGTAGATCCGATGGATGCGCTTGTGGTTCACTGGCCACCCCTCTCGCTGCAACAGCGTCGTCAGCCGGCGATACCCGTACCGAGGACGCGCGTAGGCAAGTTCCTTCAGCCGTAGGCGCAACGCCCGGTCATCCCTCCCGTGTCCCCGGTAGCGACACACGGAGCGATGAAGCATCACCAGCCTGCACGCTCTGCGCTCGGAGATCGCGTAGTCCTCGAGAACCTCCAAGAGCAGCTCCCGCTTGCGTGCAGGCTTCAGAGCTTTTTTCGTAGCACGTCCTGGAAGATCTCCTTGTCCAGGCTGAGTTCGGCGACCAGCTTCTTCAGTTGGCCGTTCTCTCGCTCCAGCTCTTTCAGCCGCTTCAGCTCGCTCGGGCTGACGCCGTTGTACTTCCTCCGCCACACGTAGACGGTCTTGTCGCTCACGCCGTACTTGCGGGCGATCTCCTGCACGGGAATGCCCAACTCAACCTGCTTCACGGCGTAGATGATCTCGGTCTCGGTAAACCTCGACTGCCGCATCCGACCTCCTCCTCGGTAAGGATTCACCTAATCCCTGGACCAGTTTTCGGGGAGCAGGTCACCGCTTCTACTCTCGGCGGTGAAAGCCTGTCGGAGTTCGCGAACGCGAACTACCTACCTGTCCAAGGGACAAACGCTGCCCAGAGAACATAGGATGGCCTCTGGACGGCCCAGGTTACGAATCCTGTGGGCGTATAGAAGAGCCTTCTGCAGCAGCTTTCCTCGCGAGGCCCGACAGGACGGCCACCGTTTCCGAAGACACGCGGAACGCAACACCCGGCAACCGAGTAGTCGCCCAGCGGGCCTTGTAACCCGCACCGGCCTGTCTCCCCGCACTTCTTCTCTCGCGCCTAGCACTCGCATTGGAGCAGCTTCGAGGGCAGGTCAGGAGAGGTCACTTCTTGTTGTCCCCGTCGCCGCAAGAGGGTCGGAGCCATATCGATTGGGTCCGCACTCCCCTCTCTTCAAGAGAAGGACAAGCACGAAATACAGGTCGTAGAGTGGAACGAACAGCAGCCAGTAGTGTGCACCCGGTCGACCGAGATCGTGAAGACGTTTCACGATTTGGAGGGCTGACAGGGCATTTCCCACCAGTAGGATCGCACACCAGATCGCCGTCGCCGGCAGTCCAGTAGGTAGCAGTTTCGCAAACCCTAGACTGAACGGGGCAGCATAGACAATCGCCAAGATGCCGACTTGCGACCAGAAGTACGTCGCACGCTTGTACCGACCCCGCCCTGAGAAGAACGTCGCCATAGTCAGCTCCCACCGCCAAAGTGCTGCCCCCGAGATCCTTCGTGTCGTCCCCGATGGCCGGTTTGGTCGTTGACCTAGTCTGTCGCATTCCATAGTACTGTTTACAGGTGGAGGATCGAGGGACGAAGAAGCAAGAGGGTCACCAGGGCAGAATCGCCAGGGAGTCACTACACAACCTGGGAGGACTGCCGATGACCCTCGAAGACAAGGTACACGCTTTCCGGCTTCATGTCCTGCAGCGAGCCCAAGAACTCGGCAACGTCAGCGCTGGATGTCGCGAAGCGGGGATCTCACGCACGCTGTACTACCGCTGGAAGAAGCGATTCACCCTGTATGGGTCTGATGGGCTGCATCCGCGCCGGACAGCGACACGCCCCGGGCGGTCCGTTCAACTGGACACCACTACCGAACGGAAGATCGTAGCGGCGGCGCTGGCGTGTCCTACCTGGGGACCGGGGCGCCTCAGCCTGCAGCTGGAGCGAGACGGCACCCGTGTCTCCCCGACGACGGTGTGGAGAGCGTTGCACCGGTTGGGGCTGGGAACACGCGTCGAGCGGCTGCTTGTCCTTGAGGTGCACAGCGCTACGAGCGCCGGGTTGCTCACCGAGCGAACTGGGCGGGCTCTCACCCAACGGAAGGTTCGTCACGTTCAGGCCGAGAAGCCCGGCGAGCTGGTGTGCATCGACACGTTCTACATCGGGAACCTGAAGGGTGTCGGGAAGCTGTGGCAGCTCACGGCATGCGATGCCGCGAGCTCGTACGCGATCGCCAAAGTCGTGGCGGTGGACAACGCCACGGAGGCCGCCGCGTTCCTCCGCGATGTGGTGGCGGCGGAGATGAAGGAAGCGGGATGGAAGCTGTGGCGGGTTCTCACGGATGGCGGGAGCGAGTTCAAGGGCGAGTTTGACAAGGTCTGCCATGAGCTGAACGTCCGACACACACGGACCAAGCCGCGCCACGCGTGGACGAACGGGTTCGTCGAGCGGCTGCAGGGGACAATCCTGCACGAGCACTGGCGGATCGCTTTCCGGCGCAGGTACTTCCGCAAGCGATTCCAGCTTCAGGCGTCGCTCGACGGGTTCCTTCAGTTCTACAACTTCGAGCGGCCCCATCAGGGTTACCGCACGAAAGGACGTCCTCCAGCTGAGATCTTCTGGGGAGCCGTCCGAGCACAACGTCACGAGGAGGCCTGAAGTGTCAACACCATTGCGGGACTGGACAACCTAGTCTAGCGCGGATTGCGCCTTGTATGGACGATCGGTGCCCCCTCCAGAGCGGTGAACCGCCCTGGCTTTTCCGGAGGCTCCACTACCTGAGTCCGGCGACTATCTGATCCAAGATGCCAACCGATGCAGCTTTCATGTCAATCGCTCGGAGTTCGAAAGTTATCCAAATAGGGGGTACCAGACGGAACTACTCACGAAAAGGGCGTCCTGTTAGGAAGTGGTCCACCAAGGCGCAGTGGACAGGCTTTACGAAGCACATTTGTTCTTGAAGCCTGAGGGGACGGCATGCCCTACTTGCTGCTCAGTGGGTAGGAGTCTGGCCACGTCCCGTCAAGTGGTGTAGAAGTGGGTGTCCGCTGAGCCCGTTGTCATATCAGATGACGAACACCTCCTCTCCCGCGACCAAGGCAAGTGAAGCGTCGAGCGCTTCGGCCTTTCCGTAGAGCAGGGCCATGGACTCGACGCTGAAGTAGCGACGCACCTCGGTCCACTCCTCGTGTTGTTCTTCCAGCACAGCTCCGATCAGGCGCAAGGCAGCCTGTGCGTTGGGAAAGATGCCGACGACGCCGGTTCGCCGCTCGATCTCTCGGTTCACCCGTTCGAGCGTGTTCGTGGAGTGCAGCTGCCGCCAATGACTCGCCGGAAACGCCATGTGCGCCAGGACGTCATCCTCGGCGTCACGGAGGAGTTGAGAGACTCGTGGCAGCTTCGGCTCGAGAGCTCGGGCCACCCTGTCCAGCTGATCCCGTGCCGAGGCCTGATCGGGCTGCGCGAAGATCGTCCGCACCTACGCCGCGGTAACGGTCTGAGCCTTCTTCGGAACCAGCGCAAGGAGGTTGCGCATGAAGTGGACGCGGCAGCGCTGCCAGCTCGCTCCAGTCAACACCTCGGCGATCGCTTGCTTCAGCCCCTCATGGGCATCGGAGATCACGAGCCGTGTTCCACGAAGTCCTCGCTTGGCGAGACTGCGCAGGAACGCGAGCCAGAAGTCGTGGCTCTCCGCCGGTCCGACGTCGAAGCCGAGGATCTCGCGCTGACCGCTCTGGTTGACGCCCACGGCGACGACGGCGACCTGGTTTCTCGACGCGTCCGCCGTAACGAACCTTCACGCATTTCCCGTCCAGCCAGACGTAGGGGTACTCGCCCTCCAACTGGCGGTCGCGGAACTGATGCATGCCGGCGTCCAGCTCACTGCAGAGCCGTGACACCTCGCTCCGGGAGATCCCGTCCATGCCGAGAGCGCGAACGAGGTCGTCGACCTTCCGCGTCGAGACGCCATGCACGTAGGCTTCTTGGATCACGGAGACGATCGCGCGCTCGGCGCGCCGTCGCGGCTCGATCAGACTTGGGAAGTACGTACCGGTGCGAAGCCGTGGGATGCGAAGGGGGATCGTTCCGACGCGAGTATCCCAGTCCCGTTCACGGTACCCGTTGCGGTACGCAGTGCGCTCCGGCGATCGCTCACACTTCTCCGCTCCGGCCTTCTCGTTCACCTCGATCTCCATCAACTGGTGGGCGAGGAGCCTGACCCCATCTCGTAGGACATCCTCATCCTTCTCCGCCTTGTACTTGCGCAGCAGCTCGTAGAGCGCCATGCTCAGGTCTGTCACCGGTGGACTCTCCTTTCTCGCGAGGACTGAGAGAGATGTTCCTCAGCGGAACCCACCGGTGATCTTCTTGGAGATGCCGTCCGTCAGCGAACAGCCAATCCGGCCGTCGCTGGCGAATCTACACCACGTCCTGGGACTCTACCAGGAATCTCTGTACCGCTCTGAGCATCTTTAGTTGTTGGCGCTCGAATCCCATAGGCTCTAGCCCTCTGGTTTGACCGACCCGGATATCCACTGTACGCTCGATGGACAACGTCGCGTGAATCGAGGACCGATGAACCGGACCATGTGTCGAACGCTCGTCGTGACCCTTGTTGCGGTTTCGCTCCCTGCCGTCGCCCAGCAGGCGACGCTCTCGATTTGTGACTACGAGCCCCCGGAGAGCCGGATTTCCGATCTCGGCATCCAAGGCTCGTTCAACTGGTCCGACGGCCCGTACGCTGACGGCCGCAACCGCGCCCTCTCTGCGAGCCTCGTCGCCGATTACCAAGGGCTGTTCTCGTCCGAGGCATTCGGGCGGGTTCTCAATGCCCATACCGAGGTTCTCGGAACCAACGATGGGTGGACCGCCGATCTATCCGCAGCGGGAAGCCTGCGGACGTTCCTCACAAGTAATCTATTCGGCGTCGGTGTCGTCGGCATCGACGCGTCCACCCGGACCGGTCTTGGGGTTGACCTGACTGGCGGCGTCGGTACCGGGCGTTTCCGTGACGTCAGCCCTCTCGCACAGGCGATCCGAATCCAGGACGCGCTGCTCGACATAGGAGAGCTGCAGGCCCCGGCACCCAACGATACGCTGCTCGGTTTAGCGCAGATCCTCGGCGAGGACGGTCCCACCGACGATGAGAAGGTGGTTCGCTTGGCCGAACGGCTGATCGCCACAGAGCTTGTACCCGGCAACGAGATCGGCATCCGCGGGCTGCTGGCCATCGAGGAGATCCTCCAGTCAGGTGCTGAGGCGCGACTCTGCGGCCGCGACGTACAGGCGCGCCTCGGCGCCTCGGCGATCCTGCTTCCCGAGTTCAGCCTCGCGGCGACGGGAATCCTCCTCGTTCGCTTTGCAGCCGTCCCGGATCCGGTTTCCCAGTTCGATTCCAGCGCCCAGGCGAAGTTCCGCCTGGCTCGGCCCGAAGAGATGAGTATCGAGGCCAATGTGTCGTACGTACGGCTTTTGCCGGACGGGTGGACCGCGCGGGCCAGCTGTCGAATGTCCATCGACCGCATGTGGACCGTCCCTGACGCAACCGTCGTCTCCTACGCTGCTTCCGGGAGTCTGACGACGAAGGTCTTCGGCTCCGTCGGGCTGAGCTTGGTCGGCAACGCCCAGTACAGCACCGGCGACGAGGCGATGACTCTCTCTCTGGCCGTTCACCTGGAGGCGGATCTCTTCTGATGGCCGAGGAGCAAGTCGTTCGCGCCGAGGGACTTCGAAAGCTGTTCGGGAAGCATGCCGCGCTGGACGGTCTCAGCCTGTCCGTGCCGCAAGGGCAGCTGTACGGACTCGCCGGTCCGAACGGCGCCGGCAAGACGACGCTCATTCGGACGCTGTGCGGCCTGCTTCGCCCGGACGAAGGCGCGGCGTACCTCCTCGGCTGGCGCATGCCAAACACTCGAGTCCGGTCTCAACTCGGCTACATGCCGCAGGACTTCGCTGTCTATGACGACCTGAGCGTCATGCAGAACCTGGAGTTCTTCGGTGAACTCTATGGCCTTCGCCGAGCTCACGTGCTCGGGCGCGCGAACGAATTGCTCGACCTCGTCCAGTTGAGCGACCGGAGGCGACAGCGCGTAGGCACCCTCTCCGGCGGCATGCGCCGGCGCGTCTCGCTCGCGATCAGCCTGCTGCACAAGCCGCGGCTCGCGTTCCTCGACGAGCCGACCGCCGGGGTCGACCCCAAGCTTCGCCGTTCGTTCTGGGACTACTTCAGCGCGCTCGCCGAGCAGGGCGTTACTCTGGTTGTGACAACCCACCTGGTCGATGAAGCGCAACGCTGTCACATCGTCGGCTTTCTCATGGCCGGGCGCCTTCTCACCCAGGGCACGCCGAGCGACATCCTCGCTCAGACCCAGACGACGAACCTCGATGACGCGTTCATCGCGCTACAGGAGCGCAATCAGG
>Ga0247841_10004288_pt1 | contig 24787 bp, 24 predicted proteins | sample LaCruzMarch2015__2_FD_192410 | JGI IMG/M metagenome (GOLD analysis project Ga0247841, IMG submission 192410) | Freshwater microbial communities from meromictic Lake La Cruz, Castile-La Mancha, Spain - LaCruzMarch2015_18m | ecosystem: Environmental > Aquatic > Freshwater > Lake | place: Spain... | reverse complement strand
TCCACCTTCGTGATGGCCTCATCGCCCGTGGATGCTGCCCCGCAAACCGTGTAACCGAGTTCTGTTAGATTTCTGCAAAGCTGATCGGCAACAACCCATTCATCTTCCACGACTAAGATTTTCTCACGGTTGATATTGCTCATAGCTACTTCCCTCCTACAAATCATATCATGAAACCTTGAAAAATGCCTTTTTATGTCACTCCGGGCTTGACCCGGAATCCAGAACATATCGAAAAACACTGGATTCCTGCTTTCGCAGAAATGACGATACTGAGGCCGAAATGGAGTTTTTCAAAGCGTCTCATCATAAAGGAAATTTGATCCGGAATTCCGTTCCGGCGCCCCGCCTGACCTCTATTTGGCCGTCAAGCTGATTCTTTACCAGTCCATTCACCAGATACAAACCAACAGTCCGGGGTTGGTGAATATCAACGTCGTTCGGCAGGCTCACGCCATTATCACAGACAATGATCTCGACCTCTGTGTTTTTCGTTTCGTATATGATAATCTGTAATTCACCTTGTCTATCTCCGGGAAAGGCGTGTTTAAGCGCATTGGAAATCAATTCATTCAAAATCATCCCACAGGGGATTACTTTGTTAATATCCATATAAACGTCTCTGTGGATTTGGATGATCAGATCTATTTTCTCTGGAGCGGTTTTGTACGATTGAAATAACTCCTGTGACAGGGTTCTCACGTACTCGGTTAGATTGATTTTTGTGAAATCCTTTGAATCGTAGAATTTTTCATGGACCAGTGCCATGGAGCGGATTCGTCTTTGGCTATCAAGGAGTATTTCCATCAGCTCCTTATTCCCGGATGACTTTGCTTGAAGATCGAGAAGGCTGGTTATTACCTGCATGTTGTTCTTCACCCGGTGATGGATTTCCCTGAGGAGGATCTCTTTCTCCCGAAGTGATGCATGAAGCTGTGCTTCCGCAAGTTTGCGTGCGGAGATGTCGCGTGCCGCCGCAAAGACTCCCGCGACCTTTCCCTTTTCATCCCGATACACGGAAGCGTTATACAACACCGAAGTCACATGTCCGTCCCGGTGTCGAAGCTCTAATGGATGGTCGTGCACGGAACCGACTCGAAACACCTCTTCATATCCGGCTCGGGCTTGCTCGGGTTCAATGAAATAATCGGAAAATTCCGTACCGATGAGTTCTGTACGGGTATATCCTGTCACCGCTTCCGTCGCGGCATTCACATCCGTGATCTTGCCATTTGCTCCAATCGTCACCAGCGGATCAAGGCTGGCTTCAATCAGGCTCCGGTTGTACAAATTAGCCGCATGCAGCGCCTCTTCCGCTTGCTTACGCTTGGTGATGTCGGCAAAAGTCGTTACAACCGCATAAGGTCTTGACTCCCCGGTAGATATCAACGGTTGCGAGTTTATGGAAACCCAGACCAGAGTCCCATCTGGTTGGTGAATCCCCATGATCACATTCACTTGCGGCTCGCCGGTGCGCAAGGTCACCATAGATGGATGGAGCTCTCCAGGGAATGGCCTGCCGTCCTCATAAATCGCGACCCATTGTGTATCCTCGGAAATCCGTCCCAGTATTTGTTCGAGTGAGCGTCCGTCGATTCGTGCGGCTGCGGGATTGATCGCGAGGAGTTCCCCATTGGCGGCTTGAAGACAGACGCCTTCGACCATGGACGTGACGACGGAACGGTATTTCTCCTCTACGTTGATGATCTCCTTTGTTTTCCTGTACTTGTACTCCCTCCTGAAATAGAGCAAACAGACGGTAAGAAGGAGGAATGTGACGAAACCTGTGGCTGCGGAGCGGATGGAATACCAGTATAATGACTTCAAGATTCTATTCTTATCCTGTCCAACAATAACTGACCAACCAATTTCCTTTACAGGTACAATGGATACATAGGAGATGTTCCCCTTTTTTCTTACATCTGCAATTTCCATATTGGTAATGACTCCTGCAACTGCCTTTTCCAATACGTGTGCATCAGGGTATTTTGTTATGTTTTCCTCATAGGGAACAGTATTGCTGAATATGATGTTCCCTTCCTGGTCGAGGAGGGTGATACTCTTTCCGGAATCAATAATATTTCCCTTGATGAAGGTGGCGAGGAAGGAGGTGCGGTGGGCGTCGCTCAGTATCCCGATGACTTTACCTTTTCTATCGAATACCGGTACGGATACGGCAACAGCGAGACCTTTTTCAAGAACCATCCTCCGGTATATTGTTGATATATAGGGCCTCCAGTTCTTGCTTACCCCTTTATACCAGTCACGGTAGGCCAAGTTCTTACCAAATATTGCTCTGTCCACCGGGTAGTTAGCCCAGATGGTTCCATATTGATCGGTGAGGAAGAGAGCATCGATTTCAGTGGTATGCTTGCTTAAGGATTGCAGGTGATAGATGACGTGATTAAAATCCTTCTTCTTTACTGCATCTATAAAGGAGAGGCGTTGTGCATAGGATTCCAAGATATTAATGGCTGCCTGCTGACGTTCATAAATGACCGAGGAGAGAAGATCCGCTGTTGATTTGTTTTCAATGGTTGCATTCTGTAATATCTGCTGATAGTGATTGCGTATGTTGTTAAAAGTGCTGAAAAAGGCAATAATCAAGAGGAACGTAATTATTACGGCATATAATTTCTTCCCTTCAAATAAGGTTTCCATACGTCTCCATGCCTATTTAATAACAGTATATCGAAGTGCTGGAGTATGGGAGTGACGGAGTACTTTCTTCGTCCGCTTACGGTCTGATTCCGACTGTTCCAGCTCCGCAATTCTCTGCCTTGCAAAAGACAGTTTCCGGATCAGGGCCTGTTTTGTTTTGTGATCTTTCATTGGGGCACCCCCTTGTTGAGATGACCCTTGAGATTGGAAAGTAAACGAGTAACGAGCCCTGACTGGTTGAGAGTCCTCAGCCAAAACCGAATGAATTCTATACTTTAAAGTAAACGTTAAATAGGATTTTTTGTCAAGTGGAATTGTTGCTACAGTGGAAATATTGCTACAAAATTGTTCGGTATTCCTGCCGGCCGGTTCTATTGACCAAGAAGGAAATCGGCAATGGCCTGGTCTCGTCCAGTATGAGGATAAAAGACGATGGAATAGTGGTTGGTTCCCGCAACATCAAAAAGACGGGCCCGGGGGATTTGGCGGACCATATGCTCCGCCGTCTCCATCGGCAAGACGACGTCTTCCTTGATGAAGAGGCCTTCGGTTGCCCGCATGATCAGGGTGGGGCAGGCGACTTTCGAGTATAAAGAGGCGATATCGGCCTTGGCCAGATTTTCCGATTCTTCCAGGATGCATTCGGGGTTGATGCGGGAGCGGACGCCACCGTCCACCGCTATTATCTCATAGCGAAAGTAGTTTTCCAGGGTCTCCGTCCAGGGCTGGAAGAGGGGAGATTTTTTCAGCGGGGCTATGTATTCCTCAAAGGAAAGAAAAACCTTGCCGAGGCGGGCAAGGGCGGGCTTGATGGCCTGATTTACCCGTTCCCATTGCTCCGGGGGGAGATCGCCGCCCCCGTCCACCAGGATCAGGCGGTCCATCCGTTCCGGATAGGCGGCGGCGAAGGCGAGGCTGATGTAGGCCCCCAGGGAATGTCCCATGAGGGTGATCCGGTCTATCTTGAGGGAATCGAGGACGCAGCGGATATCCTCGACATGGGCGGCGAGGAAATAACCAGTCGGCGGCTGATCGGAATGTCCCCGTCCCCGAAGGTCCATAGCCATGAGGTGATGTCTTGCCCGGAGAGACACAGCGATCTGGCGCCAGCACTGGAGATTGGCCGACAGGCCGTGGATGCAGAGGATCGCTCCCCGAATTGTCGCATCAAAATCACCCCAGGCAGCAAGCTGGATACCGACGTCATCGCCCGGGACTTTTTTCATAAGGGGAAATACATTCATCGCGACACCTTTTTCTGCAATTATTTGCCTTAGTACTTCAAAGACGTCAATGGGAAAGGGGGTCAATAAGTAAGCCTGACCCCCTTATATCATTATTCTCCTTGACAGATCAAAGGTCGCCTTTCTATAATGCGGAAAATTTGAAAAGGAAAAATAGCCGGGTCCCGTGCAACGGCGGATTGTAAACCCCGTCAGGTCCGGAAGGAAGCAGCGGTAGCAATAACTGACGTGTGCTACGGGGAAACCCGGCTATTCTTATATTTATATGACAACCCCCCCGGTGGAATATCTGGTCATGGCCCGGAAGTGGCGCCCTCAGGGATTTGAGGAGGTTGCCGGGCAGGATCATGTCATCCGCACCCTGCAGAATGCCGTCAAGCTCGACCGGATAGCCCATGCCTTTATCTTCAGTGGTCCCCGGGGAGTGGGCAAGACATCGGTCGCCCGGATTCTTGCCAAGGCCCTGAACTGTGAACAGGGGCCAACGCCGACGCCGTGCCAGGTCTGCACCCATTGCCGGGAGATTACCGAGGGAATTGCCCTGGATGTCCATGAAATCGACGGCGCCTCGAACCGCGGCATCGACGAGATCCGGGAACTCCGGGAAAACATCAAGTTTCTTCCCGCCTCTTCCCGCTTCAAGGTTTATATCATCGACGAGGTCCATATGCTGACCAGGGAGGCCTTCAACGCCCTCCTCAAGACCCTCGAAGAGCCGCCGTCCCATGTGGTCTTCATCTTTGCCACGACGGAGACCCATAAGATCCCGGCAACGATTCTATCGCGATGTCAATGTTTCGACTTCCGGCGTATCTCCCTGAAGCAAATCGGAGAGAACCTCAGAAAAATCGCTACCGCTGAAGGGATAGGAATCAGCGATAAGGGACTGGCCTGGATCGCCGCCGCTGGCGACGGCAGTATGCGGGATTCCCAGAGCATCTTCGATCAGATCGTTTCCTATGCCGGGACCGCCATTGCCGACCGGAATATTGAAGAAATCCTTGGCCTGACCGATCGGCAGTTTGTCATCGCCATCGCCGAGGCCGTTCTGGCCCGAAATGCGGCGCAGTGTCTGAAATTGATCGATGAGGGCTATTACGCCGGTCTGGATATGCAGGTCTTTTATCAGATGCTCGTCGATCATTTCCGCAATCTTGTTTTAACCAAGGTTGTTGCTACGGCGGAAGGTATTACGGAGATGAGTCAGGAGGACTGGTCCGGACTTCAGGAACAGACGGGAAACATTTCTCGGGAGACCATGCAGCGCCTCCTGGAGATTCTCATGGCCGAAGAGGAGACGATGCGGAGAACCCAGAGTCCGCGCCTGGTTCTGGAGATGGCCCTGACCCGCATGGCGCACCTGGCGCCTCTGATCCCCATCGATGAGATCCTGGCCAGGATGGCGTCTTTGGAGCGAAGCCTGACGTCCGGAGCCGCGGCAACGGGAGAAAACGGCAAAGTACAATCGGTACAATCGCGGCCGGTTAAGGAGATAAAAAGGTCCGGCGATAGCCCGGCGATAGTCCAGGAACAAGCGGTGACGAGTTATGGCGTGGGGGATAAGTCAATAGCTGCTAAAGGAGGTGATTCCTGGGAATGTTTCAAAGCCTTCGTGAAGCAAGCCAATCCACCCCTTTCTTCCAAACTTGATCCCGGGCAATTGCTGGCCCGGGAAAACGACCGCTTAACTATCGGCTTCCCGAGGGCCTATGTCTTTTTTGAGGATATGGAGAAGCATCAGAAGGAGACCCTTGCCGAACTGGCCAGGAATTATTTTCAGTGTCCGGATCTGGAGATCAAGATCGAGGCCCTAGACATCGATTCCGCCGGGAACAATGGCAAAATGGCAACTGGGAACATAAAAGCACAACTAATCAATGATATCAAGCAAGAAGCCCTGAAACATCCCTTGGTCCAAAAGGTCATGGACATTTTTGAAAACGCCGAGATCCGTGACGTGATTCCGAGACGGACGGTGAGCGAGAAGGATGAATAGTTGGGCAGAGAAAATTAGGAGGTAGGAAAGTTGGCCAATTTCGGAAATATAATGAAGCAAGCAAAGAAGATGCAGGAGCGGATGGCCCGCCTGCAGCAGGAGCTGGAAACGAAGACCGTCGAGGCCTCTTCAGGTGGTGGGATGGTTTCTGTGGTCGTCAACGGCAAGTTTGAAATCATCTCCCTGAAGATTGAAAGGGATGTCGTCAGCGCCGAAGATGTAGAGATGCTCCAGGATCTGGTCATGGCAGCGGTCAACGAAGGTGTTCGCAAGGCCCAGGAAATGACTACTGCGGAGATGTCCAAGATTACCGGAGGGATCAACATCCCCGGTTTGACATGACGGTGGACGTCCATGTCCAAATACGCCCCGCCCATAGAGCGACTGATTAAGGAACTGGCCCGTTTCCCGGGGATCGGTGAAAAAACCGCCTCCCGGCTCGCCAATTTTATTCTTCACGAATCCGTCGAGGATGCCCGGCGTCTATCCGAGAGCATCATGGAAGTAAAGGAGCGGATTCACCTGTGCCGGACCTGTTTCAACCTCACAGAGCAGGATCTCTGCGCCGTCTGCGCCGATCCGGCCCGGGACCGGGAGGTCATCTGTATCGTTCAGGACCCCGATGCCCTTATCGCCATTGAAGCGACGGGCGAATTTCGCGGCGCCTACCACGTCCTCCATGGAGCCCTGGCGCCGCTGGACGGAATCGGCCCCGACGACCTCCACCTTCAGGAACTGCTCTCCCGGATAGACCGGTGTACGGTCCGGGAGGTGATCATTGCCACCAATCCCGATGTCCAGGGAGAATCCACCGCCTTGCTGGTTAACAAGATCCTCCAGAACAAGAATGTGGCCATATCGAGGATTGCTATGGGCGTCCCCATGGGGGGAGATCTTAAATACACCGACCGGATGACCTTGGGTAAAGCCCTAGAATTCCGGCGCGGGATGTGAGCGGCTAAAGACAATGGGCGCGATCAGAGAGATCGACAGCAAGCTTATCACCGAAACAGTAAAACGATTGTTTTTAGAGGCCAACACCTGCCTTGGTGCGGACGTCTTGGCGGCCCTGCAAATATCTCTCGATCGGGAGGAATCAGCTCTTGGCCGTCAGGTCCTCGCCCGAATTCTGGAAAACGCCGCCGTTGCCAGGGAAGAAGCAGCACCTATCTGCCAGGACACGGGTCTTGCCGTCGTCTTTGTCGAACTTGGACAATATGTCCAGGTTGCCGGAGGGCTTCTCAATGCCGCCATCGAAGAAGGGGTGCGGCAGGCTTATGCGGAGGGTTATTTCCGGAAATCTGTCTGTGATCCCCTGAGCAGGGCTAATACCGGCGACAACACCCCGGCGGTCATTCATGTGGAGATAGCGGCCGGCGACAGGGTTCGTTTAACCGTAATGCCCAAAGGGGGCGGCAGCGAGAATATGAGCAGTGTGACCATGCTCCTCCCCACGGCGGGAAGCGAAGGGATAAGGAGGCATGTCGTCGAGGCGGTTTTGAAAGCCGGACCGAACCCCTGTCCGCCCGTCATCGTCGGGGTCGGTATCGGTGGTTCCATCGAAGAGGCCCTCATTCTCGCCAAAAAGGCCCTTTTGCGCCCTCTGGGGCAGAAAAACGGCCGGGATGAACGCCTTAACGACCTTGAACAGGATATCCTTGCCGATGTGAACCGTATGGGCGGCGGCCCCCAGGGATTCGGCGGCAGTGTCTCCGCCCTGGCCGTCCATGTGGAAATGAAGCCCTGCCATATTGCCAGTCTACCTGTGGCCGTTAATATCCAGTGCCATGTGGCGCGCTATCGGGAGGCTATTATATAGGACGTGCAAAATTTCCGATCCATAAAAACCCCGTTGACGGATGATCTGTGTGCAAGTTTGCATGCCGGCGACATGATCCTGTTGAGCGGTGAGGTCTTTGCCGCCCGGGATGCGGCCCACCGCCGCATCCAGGAAACCATCCTACGCGGAGAGGCGCTGCCCTTTGACGTCCGGGGAGCGGTGATCTTTTACGCCGGTCCCTCCCCGGCCCGACCGGGGCGGATTATCGGTTCCATCGGTCCGACGACGAGTTACCGGATGGATCCCTTTGCCCCCCTGCTGATGGAACAGGGAATGAAAGGCATGATCGGCAAGGGAAAACGGTCGACCGAAGTCGTTGCGGCCATGCAACGTTACAAAGCCGTATATTTCGGGGCCATCGGAGGGATCGCCGCCCTGACGGCGCGATGTGTCCGTAGCGCTGACCTGGTGGCCTACTCCGACCTCGGACCCGAGGCGATCCTGAGACTTGAACTGGTAGATTTGCCTGTCGTTGTGGTCAATGATGCGCAGGGCCGGGACCTCTACGATGAAGCCCTGAAACGCTCTAAATTATAATGATCAGACCGGAACGAACGATTGAAAAACTGCAGCGTGGTGATAAGATTGTCATTACCGCCCTGGGAGATTCTTTGACCCAAGGGTGGATGGTACGGCGAGGCTACATAGATTTCCTCAAAGAGATGCTAAAAGCTCGTTATCCCGCCAGCGCCCTGACTATCGTCCGCAAGGGTATCCCGGGAGACACGGCGGATAACGGCCTCTATCGTCTCCGCTACGACATCCTTGAATACAATCCCGACTGCGTCTTCATCCAGTATGCCATCAATGACGCCTTCATGGGCTACACATCACGGCAGTTCCGGAGTACGATTCAGGAAATTATCGAAGAAGTGCAAGCGGACGGTGATGCGGACATTGTCCTGGTGACGTCGAGCTATATCGGCGACAATGCCGATGCCGAAATCATCGGGGAGTTTTACCGTCAATTGGAGGAACTGGGGGGCGTCTTCGACCTCCCCGTTGCGATGGTCCATGAATACTGGAAAAAGAAAATAGATGAGGGGACAGACTATGGGACCCTTGTCCAGTACGACATGGTCCACCCCACGGAGGACGGCTATCGGTTCATGGCGGAAGCCATAGTTGCCCTATTTTAAGACAAGGAGAGCGTCCACGGCGACAAGTTGTCCGTTGGGGCGGATCTTCAGGGGATTGATGTCGATTTCCGCCACCCCTTCGTATTCCAGACCGATCTGACCGACGGCCATGAGGATGCGGGCCAGCGCTTCCCGGTCCACTGCCGCTTCCCCGCGAAAGGCGTCAAGAATCTTCACGGCCCTGATATCGGACATCATGGACCGGGCGTCTCCAATTGTCAGGGGGGCGATACGGAAAACCGTGTCCTTCAAAATCTCCGTGAGGATGCCACCCAGACCGAGCATGACGGCCGGTCCAAAATGGGGATCCCTGGTCAGACCGCAGACCAGTTCCCTGGCCCCGCCGATCATTTCCGCAATGATCAGAGCCTCGCAACCGGGAATTTTCAGGAGCCGGTTGGCTTCCGCTTCAATTTCCACGGGTGTCTTTAGATTGAGGACGACGCCTCCGACTTCCGTCTTATGGGTAAGACTGGCGCCGGTGGCCTTTAGGACTATGGGATAGACCATTCCGTCTGCTGCCGCGACGGCTTCATCGGCATTGATTGCACAGATGTCCCGGGAAACAGGGATACCGAAAAGTGCCAGAAACCTCTTGGAGTCGTATTCGCTCAGGGTTTTCCGGCCTTTGGCAAGGGCATCCTGGATTATTGAAGCGGCTTTATTCATGGGTTTGTCCTCGACGTTAAGGTTTTGCCCGTTCATAGAAGAGACCCCGGCGCTTGTCAATATTTTTTCTGGGAATCAATTTTTTACCATTGACACGTTTTCCCATTTTTAGTACTGGAGACTACATTTTTGTTTCCGTAGGACATACCAGAAAAAATGGGAGATAGGAGATCATGATTGAAATAAGGTGGCACGGAAGGGGAGGTCAGGGTGCGGTCACGTCTGTCGAGTTGTTGGCGCTGGCGGCGATCGAAGAAGGAAAATACGCCCAGGGCTTTCCGGCGTTTGGTCCGGAGCGCCGGGGGGCGCCGGTCATGGCATATAATCGTGTGTCGGAAAAACCCATCAAGATCCGTTCAGGAATCTACCACCCCGATGTGGTCGTCGTCCTTGATCCGTCTCTGGTGGGGCTTGTGAATGTCACGGACGGTCTGAAACCGGACGGTCTGCTCATTGTCAATACCTCGAAACCGGCGGAGAATCTCCGGGAACAGCTCAAATACAAGGGTAAGCTGGCAACCGTCGATGCCACCTTTATCGCCCGGGAGGAGCTTGGTGTTCCCATCGCCAATACCACGATGCTGGGTGCGGTCATGAAAGCGACAAAGGTTTTGAAGCTGGAATCCTTGGACGAACCCATTGAGGAGCGATTTGGGAAGATTGCTTACAAAAACAAGAATGCCCTCAAGAGGGCTTATAAAGACGTCAAACTGGCAAAGTAAAACATTATTGAGGTGTTTTCCATGAAACAGAAGAAATGGCCGGAAGCCTGGCAGGAAGTCACCCCCGGTTGCATGGTGTTCGAGCCGGGGAACGCCAGTACTTATAAAACGGGAAGCTGGCGCGCCCAAAGACCCATCTGGGACAATAAGAAGTGTATCAAATGCGGCATCTGTTATATATTCTGCCCCGAAGCATGCATCTCCGAGACAGGGGAAGGGTTCTTTGATGCGAACCTCGATTATTGCAAAGGCTGTGGAATCTGCGCCCATGAATGTTGGCCCCAGGCCATCGTCATGATGGAAGAGGAGGTGTGACCATGGGTAAACGTATTGGTATGGAAGTAGGAATTGCGGCGGCGGAGGCCGTGGGGCTCTGTAACATCGATGTGGCCGCCGTTTATCCAATTACCCCCCAGTCCCATATTGCCGAACATTTATCGGATATCGTTCATGACGGACGGATTGACGCCGAGTTTATTACCGTGGAGTCGGAGCATTCGTCCATCAGCGCCTGCGCCGGCGCCTCGGCAACGGGGGCAAGGGTCTATACGGCCACCAGTTCCCAGGGCCTGATGTACATGCATGAGGTGCTCCCCATCGTTTCAGCCATGAGACTGCCCGTGGTCATGGGCAACGCCAACCGCGCCATTGCCGGGCCGCTGAACATTTGGAACGATCATTCGGACATAATGAACCAGCGGGACTGCGGCTGGATCGTTATGCATGCGGAGAACGGTCAGGAGGTCATCGATATGACCATCCAGTCTTTCAAGATAGCGGAGCATCCCGACGTCATGTTGCCGACGGTCCTCAATATGGACGGTTTCCAGTTGACCCACATGATCGAGCCTCTCGAATTTCCTACCCAGGAAGAGGTGAATAAGTTCCTTCCCGACCGGGTTCCCTATGCCACCCTCCATCCGGATAAGCCCGTCTCCATGGGGTGTTTCAATATGCCCGAAATCTTTACGGAGACGATGAAGGTAAAGGATACGGCCCTGATCAACTCCAAGAAGACGATCATCAAGATCTGGAATGAATGGGGCAAACAGTTCGGGCGGTATTACAAACCGGTAGAGACCTACAAGAACAAAGGGGCGGAGACGCTGATTCTGACCATGGGTTCCATGGGTGAGACGGCGTCGGTTGCCGTCGATGAACTGAAAAAAGCGGGCAAGTCCGTCGGTCTTGTGAAACTGAGACTCTGGCGGCCCTTCCCCCTCGAAGAACTGCGCGCCGCGATCAAAGGCTGCAAGACCCTGATCGTTATGGATCGCGCCGTGACCTTCGGCGGCATCGGCGGGCCCGTAGCAACGGAAATCAAATCGCTCATTTTCCACGACAAGGATCGGCCCCGCATCGTCAATTACCTCATGGGCCTGGGCGGCCGGGATGTAACGGTGGAGGATTTCATCACCATGGTGGAGCGGGCGGCCAAAATGAAGGACGAAACCTATGAATTTTATGGGGTGAGGGAATGATGAACACCGTAGAGAATTTTGAGATATTTGCACCGAAGCTCATTGACAAAAGAGAATTGTTCAGTCCCGGGCACCGCGCCTGTCAGGGCTGCGGAGAGGTTCTGGCCCTCCGGCTGATCATGAAGGCCCTAGGAGAGGATACCGTGGTCTCCAATGCTACGGGCTGTATGGAGATCATCTCCACTGCCTATCCCCAGACGGCTTGGAATGTTCCCTACATCCATGTGGCCTTTGAAAACGCCGCAGCCGTCGGTTCCGGAGTGGAAGCGGGGCTGAAGGCCCTCCGCAGAAAAGGCAAGATTGCCGACCGTTATGTGAAATCCGTCGCCATCGCCGGTGACGGCGGGACGGTGGACATCGGCCTGCAGGCCCTTTCCGGGGCCATGGAACGGGGCCATGACCTGACCTTTTTCTGTCTGGACAACGAAGCCTACATGAACACCGGTATTCAACGTTCCAGCGCTACGCCCTTCATGGCGGCCACGACGACATCGCCGGCCGGCAAGGTCATCCATGGCCAGCGAACAGGCAAGAAGAATGTTCCCGAGATCATGGTCGCCCATAGCATCCCTTATGTGGCCACCGCCTGTCCGAGTTATCCCATCGATCTGATGAACAAGGTGGAAAAGGCCAAAAATACGAAGGGGCCGGCTTACATCCACGTCTTTTCCGTGTGTCCGACGGGATGGCGGGCGGCGTCCAATGAAACCATCAAGCTTGGCCGCATGGCTGTAGAGACGGGATCTTTCCCCCTCTATGAAGTGGAAAACGGCAAATATCGCCTCACCATAGAATATCCCGAAAAACGGCGCCCCATGGAGGACTACCTGAAGTTGCAAGGGCGGTTCCGGCATCTGGACCCTGCGGATATTGCCAAGGTACAGGCCCTGGTGGACAAGGAATTCCGGAAACTGATGCACAAGGTGGAAACATCGGCGCCGTGGATCTGACAGTCTGCGGGTGGATAAAAGGAATCATTCACAATTCATGAAATCAAGATAAAGGTGACGGAAGCATGAATACAGTGGCATTTAGCAGTTGGAACGGAAAGATCATAGATAACAGGACCTCGGGAAAAGGGGCGGGCAAGGCGAAGAAGCCCGCGGAAGGGGCCTTTCCTGCGGCGTTGGATGGTCAGAGCTATGACGCCCTTATGGGCTGGAACGGTCTGGTGGTCGTCGATCCGAAGGCGGATGTAGTGGCGCTCACCCTTGCCTACCTCGGTGAGGCGAGAAAGCTCTCCTGTGGCGAATGCTCCGTCTGTATGATCGGCATCGACCGGGTCCGTGATATTTTGCAAGGACTGTCCTCGGGAAAAAGTTCATCCAAGGATATTACGGAGATCGAAGATATCGTCAAAGGCGTCATGGTCAACAGCAAATGCAACTTCGGCCGCGCCTCGGCCCTGACCCCCGTCCTCGACGCCGTCAAATATTTTAAGGCCAGTTTCCTGGAGGCAGGGAAGGTGGGAAAGAAGGTCGAAGAAAAGGCCTTCCAGTCGGCAGTGACGGCCCCCTGTATGAAGGCCTGTCCGGCCACGCTGGATATTCCCGGCTACATCGAACTGATCCGGAACAATAAATTCAAAGAGTCCCTTGATCTCGTCAGGGAACGCTGCATCCTCCCCGGTGTTATCGGCCGGGCCTGCACCCACCCCTGCGAAAGCGCCTGTGTACGTAAGGATATGGACGGCTCGTTGGCCATTCGCCTCCTCAAGCGGGCAGCGGCGGACCAGGATCTTCAGGGAGGCAGCGCCCTGCCGATTCCCAAAGAAGAAAAGAAAGAAAAAATCGCCGTCATCGGCGCCGGTCCGGCTGGTTTGGCGGCCGCCTATCACCTCCGCCTCAGGGGTTATGGCGTGACGATTTTTGAGGCCCTCCCCAAGGCGGGCGGCATGGCGGCGGTAGGCATTCCCGATTACCGTCTTCCCAAGGATATTCTCAATCACGAAATCGATCTGATCAAGCGGATGGGGGTTGATGTCCGGTATAACAGCAAAGTGGAAGCCCTGAATGCGGCTGATTTTCAGCAGCAAGGTTACGCTGCTGTGTTTACGGCCATCGGCGCCCATGTCGGAACAAAAATAGGATGCAAGGGCGAAGAGATTGCCTCGGACGATGTCGTTCAGGGGGCGGACTTCCTGAGGGGCCTCAGCCTGGGGAAAAAGGCGAACCCCGTGGACAGGGTCGTGATCATCGGTGGCGGTAATGTGGCCCTCGATTGCGCCCGCAATTGTCTCCGTTTGGGATTCAAGAATGTTGAAATCGTTTACCGCCGTTCCCGGGTCGAAATGCCGGGTTCCAGGGAAGAAATCGAAGAAGCCATCCACGAAGGCGTGAAATTTACTTATCTGACCGCCCCCGTCGGGATTATTCGCAAGGCGGCCAAGGTGACGGCTATCGAGTGTGTCAAGATGAAGCTCGGGGAGCCCGACGAAAGCGGCCGGAAGAGACCGATCCCTATTAAAGGCTCCGAGTTTACCCTGAAGACCAACATGGTGATTGCCGCTACGGGCCAGAAACCTGATCTCGGTCTGCTGACAGGGAAGGATAAGGGGACAATGACCACGGCTTGGGGGACCATAAAGGCGGATCCCGTCAGTTGCTCTACCCCGGCAACGAGAATATTTGCCGGCGGCGACTGCGTCAGCGGTCCGGCCACCCTGATCGAGGCCCTGAATATGGGGAACAAGGCGGCAAAAAGTATCGACGCCTACCTCCAGGGAAAGACGTTTGTCGATGAACTCTCTTTTGAAGACATCGATGTAGGCCAGCAACGGGATATGGGTTTTGTTCCCCCGGCGAAGAGCGGAGAGGTTAAATTTCTTGATATGGCCGAACGTCTCAAGGGCTTTGCCGAGGTCGAGGGTGGCTTCAGCGCCGACGCCGCCATAAAGGAGGCCCAGCGCTGCCTGAGGTGTTATCGCCTTATGGTATGGCAATAGGTTCTGAATAACAGGGAACAATTTCATAGGATAGAGGGAAAGTCATGGCGAAGATGATCATCAATGGACATGAAATACAGGCAAAAGCGGGCGCTACGGTGCTGGAGGAAGCGAGGAATCTGAAAATCGATATTCCGACCCTTTGTTACCACAAGGACCTCAGTTCTTTTGGCGCCTGCCGGTTGTGTACGGTAGAGATCAAGGTCAACGGCAAATGGCAGCTTGCCGCTTCTTGCCAGACGGAAGCAGTGGAAGGCATGGAAGTACGGACCGATACGGATAATGTCCGGGAAAGCCGGAAACTGGCGGGGGCCCTTCTTTATTTCCGCTATCCCCAAACTGCGGTAGTCCGGGATATGGCGGCGAAACTTGGAGTCGACGTCCAGGCCGCGGCAGCGGACAGCCAGGATTGCATCCTCTGCGGACTGTGTACCAGGACCTGCCATGAAATCGTCGGGGTCAACGCCTTGAAGTTCAAGGACCGGGGTCTGGCCAGGGACATCGAGGAACCGAAGATCGAATTTACCCCTGCTGCCTGTATCGGTTGCGGTTCCTGCGCTTATGTATGCCCCACGGGCTTTGTCCGCATGGAGGCGGTGGACGGCAAGAGGATAATCTGGGACAAAGTATTCAAGATGGCGGCATGCAACGTCTGTGGAAGGTATTTCGCGCCCGTGGAGCAGCTTGAATTCATCAGCAGGACCACCGGGGTACCGGTCAGTCGGTTGATGACCTGCGTGAGCTGTCGCTGAGAAGCAAAAAACAGATTGACAAAAAGACCGCCTTGCATTAATAGGCGGTCTCGTTTTTCTTGACTGACATGTTCCTCAGTAGCTCAGTCGGTAGAGCAGCTGGCTGTTAACCAGCGGGTCCGTGGTTCGAGTCCGCGCTGAGGAGCCAATAAATAAAAGGGGTTAACCGGATGGTGGTTAACCCCTTTTCAATTGGAGGAGAGCGTTCCCTGTTTCTCTCACTAATTTCTTATAATCCATCCACTTTCTTTAACTGTCGATGGTTTCACTCATCTCACGGGCGTATTTCCTGACTCTTTTAACATATTGCCTGTGGTTTTCATTTAACCCCCCCCTGACGGACCCGGCCCCCGCATAGTACGCGGACAGGACATAATCCCAGAGGAGTGGCTCTCGGTAACCCTGCTTCCGGTAGGAATCCAGCAGATCACTTAAAACGGCAGCGGAAACCAAGATATTCAAGGAAGGATCAAACGCTTTCTTTCGGGACCCTTGAAGATTAAGTTTCTTGGCGTAGGCATCCCACGTGATGGGATGAATCTGCATGATCCCCATGGCATTGACGGGAGAGCGGGCGGCGACCGAGAAGTTGCTTTCCTTCTTCATGATAGCAAGAAAAATGGTTACCGGAATGTTTGTTTTTTCCGACTGCTCAATAACGGCATTAGCAACCTCCATTGCGTCTCCCAGTTCAATGCCGCTATTGCGAAGAACCTTATAAATTTCCTCTTTTGTCTTGTAATGCCCATATTGTTCCAGAAGCCCCGGCACTGCTATCATTCCCTGCAAATTGATCTTCACATCTGCCACTGCCTGACGGAACAGGATCCCAATGACAAGAACCGATAAAGCAAGAACCATCAGCGATATCTCAACCCATTTCTTTTTCTTCTCAATGGATTGTTTCCAGAATATAATCTGTGGCATTTTCGCACCTCCTATATCCATCCATATAAAATGATTCCATACATGGTGCATGAAACCGAAAATCAAAAACATTAACAAGTGCTTGATATGGCTAATTCATATCCATTTTTGTGCCTCCATGCGCCAGCCGAATCTCAAGGGCAAAAATTCTCACTCCTGGAAAAAAGAAAACTTGGAATGGTTCAGGAAAGAAAGCTGGCGTGCAAAATGGAGAAAAGCGCTTCGATATAAAGGGAAACCCAACTAATGAAACACGAATATTTTGTTTTTCATGTGTTAAATCTCTGTCCTCCGAACGACATCATGGTTAATGTTCTACGCGACTATCAACACTTACTGATGTGAATAACGGCTTTCCCTATACTCAATAAAAATCCAATAGTCAACCTTAATATTGCGATTTCGTTGTTACTGCAATTGACAACGCTATTACATTTGTCTATAATCCCCGAAATTATCAATGCCAATCATAGATGTCACCGGCGTAAGGAGAATCTTGGACATGAAATTATTCCCCAAAGAAGTGCATTTTTCAGATAATTTTGAGGAACTGGCTGATAAAATCCAAGAAGGTGGAATGCTTTACGTAGAAATATTGAATGATTATAAAAATTCAAAGGAGAAAATATCAAAGCTTAAAGAAATCGAACATGAAGCTGATACGATTACCCACAGAATTTACCAGGATTTGCATAAAACTTTCATTACCCCTTTGGATAGGGAAGACATTTATTCCCTGGCGAACAAAATGGACAGCATCGTCGACATGATCGATGAGGTAGCCAGCAAGATGCAACTTTACAGGATCAAGGAGCCACTTTCCGATCACATAGCGCTTGCCTTCATCCTTAATAAGTCTATTGTCCTTGTGAATAAATCTATTTGCGCCATGAGAAATCGTCGTGCGAATATTAATATGATCCTTGAGACCTGCGTAGAAATCAATTCCCTGGAGAATGAAGCAGATAATGTCCTTCGACAGTCGATGGCGCAACTTTTCGAACGGGAAAAAGATGCCATTGAATTGATCAAATGCAAAGAGGTCCTTGAGCTTATTGAAGGAGCGACCGATATCTGCGAGGATGTTTCAAATATTATCGAGGGGATTATTCTGAAATATGGTTGACGACGTTAGTATTTATCATCTTTATGCCTGAATCTCCCCTACCATGAACGTGAAGACGATATCGGTTATCGCAATATGTAATAGGGTAAACGACTTGCACAAAAAAAGCTCCCCCTATTACAGGGGGAGCTTTTAAATGTAAAATGAAGTTTGGTTCTTACAGCTTGCGAACCTTCTCCGCAGCCGGACCTTTGGGACCGGCAACAACCTCGAAGCTTACCCGATCACCTTCGGCTAATGATTTGAAACCATCTGCCTGGATTGCTGAATGATGCACGAAAACGTCCTTGCCGCCGTCCTGCTCGATAAAACCGAAACCCTTTGAATCATTAAACCACTTAACTGTTCCTTCTGACATCTTTACTTCTCCTTTTGTGTTGGGTTCCTCCATGGAACCGTTTAAAATTTTGCCGAACTATTCGGCTGGCAGTCTGTCTGTGCAAACAAAAAAACCACACTTTCCATTTCTGAGGTCCGTGCGGTCGACTTTCCTTGTGACTTAGTAACAACAAACACGTACTGCACATCAACTTGGGGGGTATAATAAATGATCCTTCATAAAAATGCAAGGTTTATTTTTTATTTTTTTGATAGAAGCCAGTGACAAAGGTAAGAGATGTGTTTATAATACCACATAGTTTAAAAAACTTAAAAAAGAGAGGAGAAAGGAATGAAAGCAAATTTGATCAAGCGGAAGCATGTGTTGTATCTGATTTCCCTGATAGTATTCATCATGGCTATGCCCGTGACGGCGGGCGCCAGAGACGTAGCGCCCATCGTCTCCACCGACTGGGTCCATGCGAATTTAGCCAACCCCCGGCTCGTTGTTCTCGATGTGAGAAAGGTGGAGGAATACAAGGCCGGTCATATCCCCGGGGCTGTCAATGTATTCTATGGAACCTGGGCCATCAAAAAGGGAGATCTTCTCAATGAACTGCCCGCCGCTGACGATCTCACGGAAATAGCAGGGGATGCGGGAATTGGTAAAGACTCCATTGTCGTGGTCGCCGGCAAGATGGACGCCCCCACGGATCGCGTCGATCTCACCCGGGTGGCCTGGACCCTCAAGTATCTGGGGATGGACAATATCGCCCTTCTTGACGGCGGTCAAAACAAATGGGTTAAGGATGGAAAGTTCCTGAGCACGGACACAGTCAAAGCCAAGGCCAAAGCGTTCAAAGGAAAATTAAACAAGAATCTGTACGTAAATAAGGATTACGTAAAGAATCGCCTCGGCAAGGCGACGCTGGTGGATGTCAGAGAGCCGGACTTTTATACAGGAAAGAAGAAACTTCCCTTTGTCGAGAGAATGGGGCATCTTCCCGGAGCCGTCAATCTGCCGACCTCACAGGCATATAACGCCGATGGAACCTTCAAGAATTCCACCGAGCTTGCAGCCCTCATTACCGGAAAGATCGGCAATGACAAAGCAAAGGAGATCATTACCTATTGCGATACAGGGAAGTTCTGTACCGCCTGGTCGTTCCTGATAACCGAACTCTTTGGCTACAAGGATGTGAAGGTCTATGATGGTTCATCCCAGGAATGGATGAAGGATCCAAGTCTCCCGGCGGAAATGTAATATTGATAAACTCGCAAAACTAACTTTCTTCCTCCCTTTCAAGGGGAGGGTGGGGTTAATGTTTCGTAATGAGTACATAAATCGTGCCCCCACCCAATCTCTTGTCAAAAGGGGAGGGAATTTCTTAACTTTTTGCGAACGCGTCTGGTCTCCGGTCTTCGCTCTGAATAATATTCTCAGGATTACCTGCTCAGCACTTCAGTTCTTTCTCTGTTCTTCAAGAGTCAGTTTCCCCATAAGGGCCGCAATGAAAAAAGCAGGTTACCGAAAGTACCGGCTATCACACCTGAATCACTGCAATCTTTTCTTCTTTCAACTGCTGGCGGTCACGGATGAGGGACATGAATAGCGTCAGAGGATGGGTTTCGTTTGCAAGGGCGCCAACCTCGGGATGAAGATCGGGAAGAGAAACCTGCGCAATGGCCCGGTTCAACTCAGACGCCGAGGACAGGCAGGTCAGCAGGGGTTCAAAAGTGTTCTGTTCCCGGCGTTTTACAAGGCGGACCTGATCGAGTACGTTCATTGCCGCGCAAATCCGCGCACTTCTCGCCAAGTCTCAATTAGCCATCAGTAAAGTCTCTTTTTTCTTGAGGAAAGGTCAGCTTTCGGCAAGCTCGAAGGCGCGCCGGTTCAGCTCCTCGGGAATCAGCGCCTCCCGCATCTGTCGGGTCAGGGCTGGTACGCCCAACCATTGGCCGGAGGCGGAAATTACGGGCTCCAAAGCCCCGTCATCCCTGACCACAGCGGCGCCGCCGGAGGCCCAGCACATTATCCGTGACGGTGTTTTCCCCCTTAGTTTCCCCCCTCGTCCGAAGAAAAGCAGTCTTTCCCCGACTCGAATGTTACGATAGAAAGTGTAATCAATACGCACTGTTACTCCGCCACTAGCGGATACCATGAAGGCCGCCAAGCCCAATGTCTCGTCGATGAGGGCCAGAATCGGCAAAGGATGGAAAATTTCATTTCTCTGGAACCGGTTGAAACTTTGCTTATCCTCTTCACTAAAACCGGCAAGGGAGATAACAATCTTTTCCGTGCCCTCGCCGTCAACAAAATAAAAACGCCGCCGCAGTCCCGGCTCTTCTCTCTCTACCCCGCAGACGAAGCAATTGCGGTAATAAGGCAGCGGCAGCAAGCGGTTTTCAATATCTTCATAGCGAGCGGGGAGGGAGGCCTGAAAGTGGACCTTTCTATGGGGGCCTTCCTCTCCATACCGGATATTTGCACGCAGGTAGGGCTCGTTTTCCCCCTCCCGCAAGATTCGTCCGGATAGGCCGCCTTCATAGCGAATTACGGTTGCCTCCACAGCGTCGCCGATGCGGAGACTCGCCCCCCCCAAGCGATATCCGACGTTGAACGGATACCGGTTAACAAGGTGCATTTTATCACCCCCCATGTGGAGCGCCAGCTCCATCAGGATGCCCATACCGATGCCGCCATGGGGGATACCTATCCATCCCTCCGTGCTGCGGGTCATCTTCAGACGACACCGGATCTGTTGATTATCCCTTTCGATGTGGGCATTGCTAAATAAAAACGAGTGGACAAAATCACCTGATTTTATATCCCCGGCGCGTTGATTTTTCACGCTGGAAATTATTATCTTTTCCATAAGTTCCTTTCACCAAACCGGAGAGCGCAGCATCCCTGATTCACCGAGATCAATCACGTCCCTTAACGCACCTCAAACAGCCTGCTGTCTTTGCCAAAATTGACGATCAACGGTGTCTGGGGATGGCCGATTTTGCTGGAAAGCTCAATGGTCATTTCCTTTGAGTAGCTCCCCAGACTCTGGACCGTCACTGAACCGCTCTTGTCTTTGTCTACCGCCGTGCCATTTTTCAATCCCTCGATCAAAGTATGGGTATACAGACCGTTGCCCTGATAGCCGTCCAGGGCGGTCTGAACGCTACCGGCCGAGGCATAGATGTGGAGCCCCATCTTTTTGGCCAGCACCGACATCCGGGCATCATACAGACCGCTGACAATGGTATCCACGCCGCCGGCATGGCACGTATCGAAAATGAACAGTTGGGACAGTGATTTGATCTTTTTGGACACCTCGACGATCTCGTTGGAGCTGATCAGGCTGGCGCTGCTGTCCAGCCTGCCATCGAAACTGCTGGTCACAATGTAATACTGGCTCTGCAACAGCATGCCGTGGGAGGCGTTGAAGAAGATGAAGCTGTCGCCATGTCTCACCTGTGAAGCCAGTTTTTCGATGGTTGCCAGGATGTTCTGTTTGCTGGCCTGTTCATTGAGGAGGCTTGTCAAGTGAATGTTTGACGGCTTATAGATGGTTCCAGCCTTGTCTGCCAATTGTGTTATGAAGTCTTTGGCATCCTTGGCCGCATACTTCAGATTGATGGAGGCGTCGCGATACCGGTCGATCCCGACGGCCAGTATATGTAGCCGTGGTTCTTCCTGCTTCCTGGTGGAGATGAAACGGGCGGTACCCATAACACTCTGTACGGTGTTGGAGGCATTGAAAGCGGTGAGGCCGATCTCGTTCTCACCGGCAATCGTTTCCAACTCCACACATTCGCCAACCGATTCACCCTTGGGCCGCGCCAGTATGGCGCCGGGACCCAGCTTTTCTTTCAAGGTCAAGGATCGCATGTCTTTGTACACGGCCCGGCTGTTCAACGCCGCCAGTTTGAGAGATGCCGTTGTGTTCCGGGACGCGACTTCACGGTAGAATCCATCGGATTTGATCAACTTGCCGTTCTGGAACAGACGTACCTCGCCGATGCCACCACCGGTGCTTTGCACCTGATAACAGACCTTCACCTTTAGATCACTGGTCCGGTTGGGAACAGCAGAAAATTTCACCGTGGGAGGAGGATTGTCGATTGCCTCGTCAACCGTAAGGGTGACCAGATCCTTGATATACTCACCTTTGAGCTTTGCCGACACGATGTCGGGGCGGTAAAAGACATCATAAAACTGGTCAATACCATAGACCTTGTTGCCCCTGCGGATGTTGAGATATTCATGCCCCCGGGCCGATGAGTTATAGTACCCTTCCGGGGTGATGACAATCCATTCACCATTGCTGAAGCCGATAGAATGACTGATTTCCTGGCCGCTGTTCACATCCCAGATCCGCACAGTACCATCGCCACTGCCGGTAATAATCCGTTTGCCGTCAGCGGAGAAGATGGCGGAATAGACATGCAGTTTGTGGCCCTGGAAGCTAATGACCCGCTTGCCGGTGGCAACCTCCAGGAGCTTCGGAATGCCGTCCAAACCGGCAGTCAGTGCGTATGCGCCGTCAGGAGAGAACGCCACCGAGTTCACATGGTAGCGAAAATTCCTGAAAACCCGCAGTTCACGACCTGATCCGATATCCCACAAGCTGACGGTTTTATCGCGGCTTCCCGACACTACATATCTGCCATCAGGTGAGAAATCGACGGACTGGATTTTATCAGCATGGGCGGCAAAGCTTTTTACATCGCGCCCGGTTGTCGCATCCCACAGTTTGAGACGGTTACTGGCGTCACCTGACACAATCCATTTCCCGTCCCGAGAAAAGGCTGCGGTCCCCTGCCCGGCAAACTGCAGCAGTTCTCTGCCGGTTTCCCCTGCCCGCAGCGTCAGCGGGCCGTCAAGCCGGCAGTCCAGCATAGACCTGCCATCCGGCGCAAAGGCGAGCGAAGAGACGATTCCCTTGGTGCCCTGATACGTCCTGAGCCGTTTACCGGTGATGCTATCCCACAGATTAATGACGCCATCAAAGTTACCGGACAGCACCTGCTCACCGTTGGGAGCAACGACAACCTTACTGACCCAGTTGACCTTGCTGTCCAGCTTGCGCAGCTCCTTGCCGGTTGCGAGATCCCACAGGGACATATTGCGGCTGCCCGCAAGGAGGTATTTCCCGTCATGCGAAAAGGCAACGGAGAAGACCGAAACCTCGCCGGCAGGCAGGGACTGCAATTCTCTGCTGCTGGTAAGATCCCAAACCTTTACGGTCCGGTCCCAACTCCCTGACGCAACAGTCCGCCCATTCGGTGAGAAAGCCACCGAAAAAACCTCCTTCGTATGCCCCCGTAGTATGGCAAGCTCTCTGCCGGACTCAACTTCCCAGTACCTGACGGTTTTGTCCTTGCCGCCGGCGGAGATAATCTGCTTGCCATCAGGAGAAAAGGCTACCCCATTCACTGCGGTGGTGTGGCCGGTAAATGTTCTTAGTTCGGCGCCGGTGGCTGCATTCCACAGCTTGATCGTTTTATCCCAACTGCCCGAGACAATCTGCCTGCCATCAGGAGCATACGCCAGCGAACGAACGGCAGCGGTATGACCGCTTAACCTGTTAATCTCCCGGCCAGAGGCAACATCCCAGAGTCTGATGGTAGCGTCCATGCTGCCAGAAGCGATATGCCGTCCATCAGGGGAAAAGACGGCGGCAAAGACCCCTTTGGTATGGCCAGTGAACGTCCTGACCTGCTTCCCCGTAGCCACATCCCAAAGAATGAGCTTGTTGTCCATACTGCAGGACAGCAGATAGCGTTCATCCGGAGAGAAAACCGCTGAGCTGACAAAGGCCGTATGCCCGGTAAAGGTGCGGATTTCCCTCCCCATGCCCACATCCCAGAGCTTGACCGCTTTGTCGCCGGCAGACAAGGCATAGTCTCCATCTCTTGAAAATGCCACCGACTGCACTCCTGAATGGCCCAACTGGACAAATATCTCCGGTTTTCCTGCGGCAAGAGCGAGAACTGAACTTATGGATAGTATGTAAATAATTCCAAAGCAGACCGATAAAGAATAAAATAACCTCCTGAAGCTAAACATTTCTTCTCCGTTCATTTATCATCAATCATTGAATCCCATCTTTGATCCTGTAATTTTCTGCCCGTCATGGGAAACAGTGCAGTGATTGCGGCCGATGCCTCTTTTCAGCACTATCATTATATATTCGGCTCGCTTGACTATTATGTATCCCTTTTCGTGAAATATTGGCAAGGAATCTTCCAAAGTCATTCCTTTTACAGCGCGATTGCAAACTTCAGCAGCCATGTGCTTCGCCTGCCTCACGTCATAAATGGTATAAATCGCCAAAAACGCCAGGAGCAATAAAACCGCATAAACAGCCTTACGGACAACGGAACTTTTATGTTTCGTATTATCAGCATTTCCCTGGGAAGGAGGCGCAAATATTTTACGTGCTGTCCATCGTAAAATATAATAAAGACCGATTAATCCCAAAATTGCAATTAAAGGCGACCCTTTGTCGTCGCTAAGAAGCGGCGTAAAAGGCAAAACCAAAAAAGAGAGGGACACAAATACAGCGATATTCCAGGCAAAACACCTGAACTTGATTAATCCTATTCCCACGGCCAACATAACGAAGCCGTAAATTACCACAAGTGACGTGGAGATTATACCACTTTTGGGAATCTCTCCGATATTGATGAAGATGTAGAATGTAAGTACTATCAGCAGATAGCCGACAATAAGGATGGAGTGATAAGTGCCGTGTTCTTCCCGAAGCTGCTTTTTTTCTTCCCTGATTACCCATCGTTCATGAAAAAGCTTCATTCCCCTGCTTTCCCCTTCTTTTCTGGATAACTAGTGTCCATCCAGAAACTATAACTGATTAAGAAATATCATAAAAGAGCGATTATGGGGTTGGAATTTTCGGTGTAATCTGCTATGGTCATTTCACAAGCGTTTGATATCATTGAGTACATATCGA
>Ga0247841_10004284_pt1 | contig 24802 bp, 16 predicted proteins | sample LaCruzMarch2015__2_FD_192410 | JGI IMG/M metagenome (GOLD analysis project Ga0247841, IMG submission 192410) | Freshwater microbial communities from meromictic Lake La Cruz, Castile-La Mancha, Spain - LaCruzMarch2015_18m | ecosystem: Environmental > Aquatic > Freshwater > Lake | place: Spain... | reverse complement strand
ATTTACACGATTTATGACCGATGAGCGAAATCAATTTTCTATTAGTGGAAATGATGTTTATTATACTTATGAGGACAGTCAGCACCGGATTTGGGTTGCTTTATTTGGTGCCGGATTGAATTTATTAACAGAACAAAATGGCAAGATTACGTTCAAAAACAAATTCAACAGTTTTGAGAAGTATCCCAAATACGGCTTGTATATGGAAGTCCGAAATATCACCGAAGATAAAGATGGACGTATTTGGGTAGGAACAAGTGATGGTTTAATGTCATTCGACAGCAATTTTAAAAGCCCAAATCAGATTAATTTTGAGATTTACCGAAATGAGCTGGTTGGCTCAAATGTTTCTGACAATGATATTTATGTACTTTATAAAGATGCTTCATCTCAAATTTGGATTAGTGTTTTTGGTGGTGGTTTGAATAAACTGGTAAAATACGATAAAGAGGCAAAACGTCCTGTTTTTAAGTCTTATAGTTTAAAAGAAGGATTGAATAGCGATGTAATTCTTTCGATTGTAGAAGATAATGAAAATGCACTTTGGCTGGCAACAGAAAATGCATTATCGCGGTTTGATAAACAAAAAGAGAGTTTCCGAAACTTCGATAGTTATGATGGATTTTTAAATGTGCAAATGGAAGAGGAAAGTGCGCTAAAACTACATTCGGGTGAATTGTGGTTTGGTAATCGAAAAGGAATTCTGTCTTTTAATCCACAAAAAATTGAGACATATAACTGTGAATATAAAACTTTCATTGTCAATTTTCTGGTTTCAAATCGTGATTTACGAAGTTTTACTGAGGACCCAATTCTGAAAGAATCTATCCGTTATGCCAATTCTATAACGCTAAAACACAATCAATCAACCTTCGTAATTGAGTTTGCAGCATTGAATTATTACAATCAAAATCGTGTTTCGTATAAATACATTCTCGAAGGTTTTGAGGAAGAGTGGCACTTTAATGCCAAAAACCGCATTGCATCATATCCCAATGTACCACCCGGAAAATACACTTTCCGTGTTCAGACCATTGATGAAGCCAACGCATTATTGAAGTCAGAGAAAGTGCTGGAAATCATTATTCTGCCTCCTTGGTGGTTCACTTGGTGGGCAAAATCGTTCTATGCAATCCTGATATTAATTTTAATTTACCTGTCAATTCGAGCGGTAATTTTTTACATGAAAATGCGCAACGAAATGTACGTTGAACAACGCGTTTCGGAATTGAAAATCAAATTCTTTACAAATATTTCACATGAATTGAGAACGCCTCTGACACTTATTATGGGGCCTATTCAGGAACTCAAACAGCATCAACAACTGACCGAAAAAGGGGAACAATATGTGTCGATGATTGAGAAAAATGCCAGTCAAATGCTGCAACTGGTGAATCAGATTCTTGATTTCAGGAAGATTCAGAATGGTAAAATGATTTTGCATGTGTCGCAACTGGATTTGAACTCATTGATTGACTCATTCCATAAAGAATTTAGCGTGTTATCCGAAGAAAATGAAATCAGTTTCACTTTCCACCTTTCAGATGAGCCGATTTCAGTATGGGCAGACAAAGATAAGTTGGAAATTGTTATAAGAAATTTGCTTTCAAACGCATTTAAATTCACACAACCAGGAGGTAGTATTTTTGTAACCACCGGTCTGACTGAAGACCGCCAGAAATGTGTAATTCGAGTTGAAGATACCGGAGTGGGTATTCCACAAAACAAAGTATCGGAAGTTTTTGAACGTTTTTTTCAGGGTGAAAACACAAAGAATGCTCAATATCCCGGAACCGGAATTGGATTGGCGCTTTCGAAAGAAATTGTTAATCTGCACCACGGTGTTATCAATGTTGAAAGTAAACCCGAGCAAGGATCGGTTTTCATTGTTGAGTTATTTTTGAACAAAGACCATTTTAACCCTTCGGAAGTTAATTTCTATGTGAGTGATAAAATTACTGAAATTGTTGGCGAGGTGGTTGAAAATACACAATTGGAAGATGACTCAGAATTGGAAAAAGATGAACGGAAAACAGATTTACCGACGCTTTTGGTGGTGGAAGACAACAAGGATTTGTGCAACTTACTGCGCTTGCAACTCGATGATAAATACAAAGTTTTCACTGCCGGAAATGGAGTGGAAGGGTTGAAAAAAGTGAATTTGTATCATCCCGATATTGTGGTGACCGATCAAATGATGCCCGAAATGACTGGCACAGAAATGTTGCAGCAAATGCGTAACGATTTTCAAATCAGTCATATTCCAGTGATTATTCTGACGGCGAAAAACGATGATGAGGCAAAAATTAAGGCCATTAGTATGGGTGCAAATGCCTATATTACAAAACCTTTCAATAAGGAGTATTTGATAGCAAGAATAGAACAACTGCTGAGTGACCGAAAAGTTTTCCGTGAAAAAATATGGAAGCAGGAAAAGTCTGAAAAGCCGGAAGAAAATGATACCTACGAAAATTATTTGCAGAAAAAGGATTTGCAATTCCTTGAAAAAATACATCAGGTAATTGAGGAAAATATCGACAACAGCGACTTCAACATCGATTCTATTGCCGACAATATTGGTATTAGCCGTTCTACTTTTTTCAAAAAACTGAAAAGTTTGACTGGCCTTGCACCAGTTGATACCATCAAAGAGGTTCGTTTAACCAAGTCGATTGAACTATTGAAAAATACTGACCTGACTGTTTCGGAAGTAGCTTATGCAGTTGGGTTTAAAGAATCAGGTTACTACGGAAAGTGCTTCCGCAAAAAATACGGTCAAACACCAACTGAGTACATGAGTAAATATAGGAAAAAGTAATTTATCCTGATTACAAAATGGTTTCCAATCCGTTTTATGAGTAATAATTCGATGATAAAAATCATTGAATAATAAAATAAAAAATTTATTCAAATGAATTTCAAAAAACTTACTCACCTTCTTTTGAGCTTAATTTGCATCTTATCTACGCAAATTTTGCCTGCTCAGTCATTCGGTTTACAGGTAAAAGACAGTAAAATTACATATTCCAAAGACGCAAAAGGCAACAGCATTCTTGACTTTTCTTATTGTGGATATAAAAGCTCAGAGCAGGATATTCCGAATGTAAGCAATGTGATTTTTGTCCCCAAACAAGAGGGTGATGCTTCAGAAATCATTCAGCGAGCAATCAATTATGTTTCGGGTTTGAAACCTGATCTGAACGGTTTTCGTGGAGCAGTGTTATTGGATAAAGGCATTTATAATCTTGAAAAAAATCTTTGGATTCAGGTTTCGGGAGTTGTATTACGCGGTTCCGACAAACATGAAACCGTACTTTTAAAACACGGATTTGATCGTTCTGCGGTTGTTCATATCGAGGGTGTTAATAATAAAGTACTGAAAGATTCTTTTAAAGTAACATCTGATTATGTTCCTGTAAATGAAAAAACATTGGAACTGAACTCTGTTTCGGGTTTGAAAATCGGAGATAGAATAAACATTGTTCGCCCTTCAACCCCCGAATGGATTAAATCCGTTGGTTGTAATATCTATGGCGGTGGTATCAGTGCGTTGGGCTGGAAAAATGGCGATATCGATGTGACTTGGGACAGAACAATTGTTTCGTTAACAGGAAACAAAATTACACTAAATGCTCCGCTTACCGCTGCACTTGATGCTCAGTTTGGAGGTGCTTATATTCGGAAATATGAATGGTCCGGACGCATTTCTGAATCAGGAGTTGAAAATATGACACTGATTTCCGATTATAATAAAAAATACCCCAAAGACGAAGACCATTGCTGGACGGGGATAACAGTTGAAAATGCCGAAAATTGTTGGGTACGCCAACTCAATTTTGCCCACTTTGCCGGAAGTGCTGTTTTTTTGCAACCAACTGCATCGTTAATTACGGTCGAGGATTGTATTTCCAAAGATCCGGTTTCCGAAATTGGAGGTTTCCGTCGGATTACTTTTTACACAATGGGACAGCAGAATCTTTTCCAACGTTGCTTTTCCGAAAATGGGATTAACAACTTTGCTGTAGGTTATTGTGCTCCGGGTCCAAATGCTTTTGTGCAATGTGAAGCCAAGAATGCACTTGGGTTCAGTGGTTCCATAGATGCATGGGCTTGTGGATTGTTGTTTGATATTGTGAATATCGATGGTCATAATCTGACATTTAAAAATCTTGGTCAAAATAAGAACGGTGCCGGGTGGAATACAGCAAACAGTCTTTTCTGGCAATGTTCGGCTGCCGAAATTGAATGTTACTCGCCAACGGCAGATGCCAAAAACCGTGCTTACGGATGTTGGGCTCAGTTTTCGGGTGATGGCGAATGGGCAGAATCAAACAATCATGTTCAACCTCGGAGCTTGTATTATGCACAGCTTGCAGCGCGGTTGAATCAGGATGTTTCGGCTCGTGGGCGCGTCTTGCCAATTAATACAGATGCATCCAGTAGTCCACCGGTTGTAGATGCGCAACGAATGATGAAAGAAGCGTACAAACCATTGCTAACGACAGAAATGTGGATAGAAAAAGCCGTTTTCACTCCATCTGTCGATCATACAAACCTAATGACAACCAACGATTTGAAAAGTAAGCCTATGAGAATTAGAGCTTATACGCCAACAATTTCTATTCAGAATGGCCGTTTGGTGTGCGATGGCGCTTTGATTACCGGCGGAAAATTAGATGTACAATGGTGGAATGGAAAATTGAAACCAAATTTTATTGCTTCATCTATGACCAAACCTCATGTTACCCGTTTTGTTTCGGGTCGCGAAGGCTTTGGTCTGACCGACCGTATTGATTCTGTGCTAAACTATATGAAATCAAATGGCGTTGCGGTTTTGGACCATAATTACGCTTTGTGGTCTGACCGTCGTCGCGATGACCATGAACGAATTCGCCGTCGTGATGGTGATGTTTGGGGACCTGGTTATGAACAACCGTTTGCCCGCAGTGGCGAAGGTGTGGCGTGGGATGGCTTGTCGAAGTATGACCTGAAAAGACCAAATGTCTGGTACTGGTCGCGCCTGAAAGAGTTTGCCGATAAAGGTCAACGGAATGGATTATTACTTTTCCACGAGAATTTTTTCCAACACAATATCATCGAAGCCGGTGCACATTGGGTGGATTGTCCGTGGCGTTCGGCTAATAATATCAATGATTCGTTATTTCCTGAACCCGTGAATTTTACCGGAGATAAACGTATTTTCCGTGCCGAAATGTTCTATGATGTTAGCAATCCGATACGTCGTCAGTATTACCGAAGCTATATTCGTCAGTGTTTGAATAATTTTTCCGGTAACAACAATGTCATTCAGCTTATCAGTGCCGAATATACAGGGCCTTTGCATTTTGTGCAGTTTTGGTTGGATGTAATTTCAGATTGGGAAAAAGAAACCGGCAATAATGCCATGGTTGCCTTGAGCACTACAAAAGATGTGCAGGATTCAATCCTTGCAGACGCAAAACGAGCTGCTATTGTCGACATAATTGATATTCGCTATTGGCATTATAAAAACGATGGTACTGTTTATGCACCTCAAGGCGGATTGAATTTAGCTCCCCGTCAACATGCCCGATTGATGAAAGTAGGCAAAGTGACTTTCGATGAAGCATACAAAGCGGTTAATGAATATCGCACAAAATATCCCGATAAGGCTGTGACCTATTATACCGAAAATCACCCCGATATGGCATGGGCTGTGCTAATGGCTGGTGGTTCAATTCCAACCTTACATATTAATGATCAAAACTTTATGAGGGATGTTGCACAAATGGTTGTGAAGCCTGTAAATTCCGATAAATACAAGATGATGGTAAAATCTGGTACGGGAATTATCATTTTTGCCCAATCGGAATCAAAAATTCCTATTGAGATGGAGCAAGGTAAATATATTCTGAAGTTTGTAGAAAACAAAACTGGTGAAATTGAAATTCTAAACAAATCAATTAAAGGAGGGCAATTGTTTAATTTAAAGACTATTACAGGAAAGACCGGAGTTTACTGGTTTCAAAAAACGAATTAAAAGAGGATATTTTTAATTTAAAAGCCGATTCAACAAATAGGTTGAATCGGTTTTTTTTGTGTATAAAACGTCCAAATTTAACGCAAAAACATGTTTTAAAGCATGTTACTTGTTTTTACCAAATCAAAATCAGAATTTCCAACCACTTAAAAAACCAACACTGTATTTTTGTCACATAAAATTTGTAACCAATTTAATACTAAATAGTGATGGAAAACAATTACACAAGAAAATCAATTTATGTAAATTCCGATGCAGAAACCATACAGTTACTTGCAGAATTTAGAGAAGGTAATACTGCGGCATTCTCGCAATTGTACAATATGTATGTGAATTTATTGTATAGTTATGGTTGCAAAATTACTACTGACATGGAATTGTTGAAAGATTGTATTCAGGAAGTATTTATTAAAATATACAATAAGCGCACAGAACTTGATACAGTTGCAAATTTTAAATCATACATTTTGATTTCTCTTAAGAACAAGTTGTGTGACGAAAGTCGTAAGCGTGTTAATCTTTCAGATGTATCTGTTGAAGAATTGGATATTATTTCGAGCGATAATGTTGAAAAAGATTATATTGCCAACGAAAAAGAACAGTTAGATAATAATCTTGTAACCAGAATGTTGGATCAATTGTCACCCCGTCAACGTAAAGCTATTGTATTGTATTATATTGAAGAAAAAAAATACGAAGATATCTGCGTTATAATGGACATGAACTACCAATCGGTACGCAATTTAATTCACCGTGGAATTTCAAAATTACGGACTTTTGCAGCCTAAAAATAAAATAGCTGTTTTTTGAGTACGAAGTCTGAGTATTTGCGTCTTATTAAAAATAAAATGCAAATACGTGAGTCCAACTACCGATATTAATGTAATCAGCTTGTTAGTTAATGACGATTTTATTAACTACGCCATTAATCCCACTCTTATTTTGAAGGAGATGTGGGATGATTTCTTTGGTACTCATCCCGATTTATTGCCAATTGCCAATGAAGCAAAAGAGATTCTCTTTTGTGAACGGGATTTTCAAAGTCTTTCTCCAATTGAAATAAAAGATTTAGAAAAAAACATTTTCGAAAAATGCGGTTTAGAATACGCAAATTAGTCTTTTTATATTAGCATTTCTCTGTATTTTTCTTTCATCAACCCCGATTTTTATCATTTAAGGTTTTTTTATTCAAAAAACCTTCTCAACATGCCTTTTTGATAAGCAATACAGTACATTATGTGCACTTTGTACGTCAATGTAATATCAAATAACAATAATATGAAACATCAACACTTTGTTACAATATTGCTGATCTTGCTTATAACTTCATGCAGTCAATATCAATATGAAAAACCGTCTATCATCGAATTGGTTGATACAGATTATAGATTTTCTACCGAAATACTGATAAAATACTGTAAAGAAAACAGAATTAATGTAGGTTCAATCTATCAATGGCAAAATCACTGGACAATATATACTGATCAATCAAATGTTAAGGAAATTGTAACTATTTTGGAGAAGAAGTTTCCACATTTGAAAATTACTGTTTTCGAAAAACCATTTTATAACTTCAACAGAGAAAAGCATTTTCACGAAAAACCAACTGCTAAGTGGGAAAATATTATTATGACTGCTAATCTGTTGGAAGATACCATTAAACAAAATGAATACATGGAATATCACCGGACGCAATTTAAAAAATGGCCTGAAATTTCGTATGGTTTTAGCAAAGCCAACTTTCAACAACTATTAGTTTTTAGAAACGGTAGGCAATTGATGTTAGTAATCAGCATTCCAAAAGGAGAAAGTTTAGATAAATTAAATCCCAAAACATCTGAAAATAATCCACGTGTAAATGACTGGAATTCAATCATGAGTAAATATCAGGAAGGAATTGAAGATGCTCCGAAAGGAACAACATGGGTAGTTTTTCAATCGCTTCGCTGAGATCTTTTCTTCGAACTATATTTCCGATATTAAATGTGATGATTTATAAAGAATTTGAAAATGGACTAATAGTCTTTAATCTTGACTCTTGGTTCTTATGTCTAAATAAATATGCAACAAACCAATTACCAACTTTTTGATTTTCTGGATTTCAGCACCGAACTGAATGAAGGCGACCGCCTTTGGCGAGCTTGCTCCCCAAACCGTATTGAGGAAAGAAATGGAGATATTTTCGTTTGGATTCCGTTTCAAAAACAAAATAATTCCAATGAAATTACACCCGATGAATCAGCTCCGAAAAAGGAATATGTGCTGAGAATAAAATCGATGGGCGATAAAATACTTCGTGTTTCGTTGGCTCTTAGCGGAAGTGTGATGGAAGATTCGGAAATGCTCCAAGTAGATTCTCAACTTAATTCCTCTGTGTTGACATACGAAAAAACAGATGTTGAGTGGACTATTAAAGATTTAGCAGGAAATAAAAAAGCAATAATCAGTTTTCGTCAACCTCAAACAAATTGGTGGAGCGATTTAGTTCCCGAACCGGCAGATACAATTCATTTGAGTTTTTTTCCTGATGGAAAAAAAGAAGTGGCGCTTTCGGCTTATGATATGTTCTCACCTGCACGCCACGATGCATTTGCGTTGGCTTATGTTGAAAGAAATGATAAACCCCACCGCGCTACTTTTTCATTACAAGCCAAACCCGACGAATGTTTTTATGGAACCGGTGAGCGTTTTACTAAAATGGATTTATCAGGCAAAACATTTCAACTTCGCAATCAGGACGGTCAAGGCGTAAACAACCACCGCACCTACAAAAGCATTCCGTTTTACTTATCTTCAGAAAATTACGGATTATTCCTCCACACTACTTCTTTCGGAAAATTTTCGTTGGCCGATCATTCTACCCGCTCAGCACAAGTGTTGGTTGAAGAACCAGTGATTGACTTCTTTCTGATAGGAGGTGACTCACCCGAAGAAATTCTGTTTGGGTATCGCCAATTGACAGGCTTTCCATCCATGCCACCACTTTGGAGTTTTGGAACGTGGATGAGCCGTATGACATACTTTTCAGCCCAAGAAGTGAACGAAATTTGCGATCGAATGCGCAAAGAAGATTTTCCGTGTGATGTAATTCATTTGGATACCGGATGGTTTGAAACCGACTGGCTTTGCGAGTGGAAATTTAATGACGAACGATTCCCAAATCCACCCCAATTCATTCAAAAGCTGAAAGAAAAAGGGTATCGTGTCAGTTTATGGCAATTGCCTTATATTTCGTACAATGCTATTCAATATAAAGAAGCTGACGAGAAGGAATATATCAGCAAAAGCGAACGAAAAATATCAGGTTCATCTAATTTCAGTGTTCAGGACTTTGCCGGAACAATTGATTTTACGTTTGATAAAGCGACAGAATGGTATAAAGATTTGTTACGCAATTTGCTCAATATGGGAGTAGTATGTATCAAAGCCGATTTTGGTGAGGATATTCATCTTGATGCTGAGTATCGGAATATGTCGCCCGAAAAATTGCATAATATCTATCCATTATTATATCAAAAAGCAGCTTATGAAGTGACCAAAGAAGTGACCGGCGATGGAATTATTTGGGCGCGTGCCGGTTGGGCAGGATGTCAGCGTTATCCACTCCATTGGGGTGGCGACTCCGCTTGTTCGTGGGACGGAATGGCTGGTTCGCTCAAAGGTGGATTGCAACTTGGATTGTCAGGTTTTGGGTTTTGGAGTCACGATGTGCCCGGTTTTCATGGCGTTCCAAACTTTATGAATTCCGTATTACCCGACGATATTTATGTTCGCTGGACGCAATTTGGCGTATTTTCTTCACATCTTCGTTATCATGGTTCGCACGAACGGGAACCTTGGCATTATCCAAATATTTCAGCTATCATCCGAAAATGGTTGAAGCTGCGTTATAAGTTGATACCATATATTTTAGAGCAAAGTGAGAAAACTACAAAAACAGGTTTCCCTGTATTGCGGGCATTGATTTTACATCACCCCAATGACAAAACCTGCCGTCAGATTGATGATCAGTATTATTTTGGTGAAAATATGTTGGTTGCACCGGTTATGAATTCAGAGAATATACGCGATATTTATTTGCCGGAAGGCAATTGGGTGCATTTCTTTACCCGTGAAGTATTTGAAGGCAGTCAGTGGTTGAAAAACGTGGAAGTACCGTTGGACGAAATGCCTGTTTTTGTGAAACAAGGAGCAGTCATTCCAATGTATCCTGATGATGTAAATTGTACTGATGATATGGATTTGAGTAAAAGTGTAATGATAAAATACCTGCCCCCTAACCCCCTGAAGGGGGAATAAATATTACTATTGATTTTTACACAAGACATATTTTAAAAAAATGAATATAGAAAATAATATTACTAACAATGGTAACTTCAGCTCCCCCTTTAGGGGGTTGGGGGGCTACTGGAAATCAAATTTTGAAGAAACAAAATCGAATTACATCAACTGGTGGAATCAGAAAGGGATTGTTTTAACTATGTGGGAACATCTCGAAAAAGATGGAGCACCTTATGTTCAGGTTTCAAAACCTTCACCTTATAAAAACTTGAATCAATTTTGGTTCGACCCACAATGGCGTGCCGATTATTTGCATTATACCATGTCGAGAAACTCGTACCTGGCTGATATTTTGCCGGTTGCCAATACACAACTCGGACCGGGTTCGTTGGCAGCAGTGCTCGGAGCAGATTTAGAAGGGCGAGAAGATACAATTTGGATTCGCGATAAAGAAGGATTCGACGGACAAATTGTATTCGATGAAAATAATAAATGGTGGCAATTGCACAAAGATTTACTCACCGCTTGTAAAGCTAAATCGCAAGGAAATTACATGGTGGGATGTCCTGATTTAGTGGAAGGACTGGATGTGTTAGCAAGTCTGAAAGGATCTGATAATGTATTGATGGATTTGATTCTAGACCCGGATACTACTTTGCAACAAATGCAGCAGGTGAATGATGTGTATTTCAAAGTCTTCAATGAAATTTATGATATTATTAATGTAAATGGCGAAATGGCTTTCTGTTATTTTTCATTGTGGGCACCAGGTAAAGTCTCAAAATTGCAAGTTGATATTTCAACCATGATTTCCGAAGATGATTTTAGAACATTCTGTTTACCATTCTTGCGGGAGCAAACCGAAAAAATCGATTACACACTTTATCACCTCGATGGTGTGGATGCTATTCGTCATCTGGATACTGTGTTGGAACTCAAAAACTTAAACGCTGTACAATGGACGCCGGGTTATGGACAAGCACAAGGTGGAAATGCACAATGGTACGACTTATACAAAAAAATCCTTGCTGGTGGTAAATCAATTATGGCCAATTGGGTATCACTCGACGAACTGGAACCATTACTTGATAACGTTGGAAATCAGGGCTTGAATATTAATGTAGATTTTAAATCGGAAAAAGATATTGAAAAAGCCATTCGAATTGTAGAACGATATCGTTGAAAATAAATTAGAATATCTTTTCCAAAGTTTGGAACTTTTGATAGGATTGCACTTTAAATAAGAATATATGAAAATCGCACTAAATTTCATTGATATTTCCGTAATAGTCGGATATATGGTTATCCTTTTCGGAATTGCTTTTTGGGCAAGCAGAAATAAGAAAAAGAATGATAATCTCTTTTTAGCGAACAAAAGTTTGGGCTGGTTTGCAATTGGTCTTACCATGTGGGGAACGAATGTTGGACCATCGATGTTGTTGGCTTCGGCAAGTGCAGGATATAGTTCAGGAATAGTTTCCGGCAATTTTGCATGGTATGCTTTCCTTTTTATTATGATGCTGGCTTTTGTTTTTGCACCGCGTTATTTGGGAGCTAAAGCATCCACTTTACCTGAATATATGGGAAAACGCTTTGGTCAATCTACACGTTATTTACTTGCATGGTACACACTTATCACCATTCTAATTTCGTGGTTATCGCTTGGATTGTTTGCCGGAGGAATTCTGGTGAAACAAATTCTGGGTATTCCAATGTGGGAATCAGTGATTATTATGGTTGTTTTTGCGTCCATTCTGACTGCCGCTGGTGGACTAAAAGCCATTGCTTACACCAGTGTTTTCCAAATGATTTTATTGATTGTGGTTTCACTCACACTTACACTTATCGGTTTATCAAAAGTGGGAGGTTTAACCGCACTTTATCATGCCACACCTGCTCATTACTGGCAATTGTTCCAACCAAATACCGACAAAGACTTTCCGTGGTTACCCATTGTGTTGGGATATCCTATTATGGGTGTATGGTTTTGGTGTACCGAGCAATCGATGGTGCAATCGGTATTGGGAGCCAAAAGCCTTAAAGAAGGACAACTTGGTGCCAGCTTTATTGGTTGGTTGAAAATTCTTGATGTGCCTTTGTTTATACTTCCCGGTATAATTTGTTTTGTATTATTTCCACATTTGAAAGATGCAAGTGAGGCTTATCTGGTAATGGTTACCAATCTATTTCCTGACGGAATGAAAGGATTGATTATTGTTGTTTTGCTGGCAGCTTTACTCGGAAATATCGGCTCGTCGCTTAATTCGGTGAGTACCGTTTACACCATGGACATTTACCTGAAAAAGAATAAACCCAATGCTACCAATCAGGAAATAATAAAAATCGGGCGTTGGGTAACCGTATTCAGTGCTATCATTTCGGTGATAGTGGCATTGGCAATCGACAGCATAAAGGGTTTGAATCTCTTCAATATCTTCCAATCGGTTCTTGGTTTTCTCGCACCATCCATGTCGGTGGTCTTTTTGTTTGCAGTATTCTGGAAAAAAACAACACCAAGAGCTGTTAATCTTATTTTGACTGCCGGAACAGCTTTTTGTCTTAGCATTGCCGTTTTGTATTGGTGGGTTTTCCCTGTTGAGCAGTATAATTTCTGGCCTCATTTTATGATGATTTCATTTTATTTATTTGTCATTTTGGCTATTGCTACAGTTATCATTTCTCTTTTTGATAAAAATGCAACTGATGAAAATACACTGGGATTAGAAAAACTTCCAAAAACATCAAAAGCTGTCTGGATTTCGTGGATAATATTGATTATCGTGATGGTTTCATTATACTTGTTTTTTAATTAAAGACCTCACCCCTGACCTCTCTCCTTGAGGAGAGGGGAAAAATTGTAAATGAAAAAATTGTAAATGTATAAGATGACTCACAAAGAACGTTTTCTGGCCACCATTGCCAATAAACCCGTCGATCGTCCGGCTTCGTGGTTGGGTTTGCCTGTTCCTTCGGCGCAACAAGGGTTGTACGATTATTTTAAAGTGAATTCGGTTGATGAATTAAAAACGTTGCTGGACGATGATATTTACCCGATTGAAGTGCCGTATCATTATCCGCCTTCGAATCACATTGCCTGTGCATTTAAGTTTGCCAAAGTTTCGCACGATGATAAACCGGATGAACGGACACTAACAGTTCCTGGCTTTTTCGAAGATATAGAAGATCCGGCAGATGTTGATTTATTTCCATGGCCCGATCCCGCACTTTACATAGATGTAGAGGAATCGCGTAAGTTTGCACAAGCTGTCGACCCCAATTATGTAAGAATGGGAGTGATGTGGAGCGCACATTTTCAGGATGCCTGCGCGGCCTTTGGTATGGAAAAAGCATTGATGGTAATGTTGATGAATCCCGAGATGTTTACGGCAGTGATCGACCGAATAACCGATTTTTACCTCAAAGCCAACGAAATTTTTTATGAAGCCACCAAAGGGTATCTAGATGCAGTATTGATAGGGAATGATTTTGGAAGTCAGTGTAACTTAATGGTTGACCCTGACTCATTGCGAACACTGGTTTTTCCCGGAACCAAAAAATTGATTGATCAGGCCAAGAGCTACGGACTGAAAGTGATTCACCATTCCTGCGGTTCTATTTTCCCTATTATCGGCGATTTAATTGAGTTGGGCGTTGATGTAATTCACCCCATTCAAGCTATGGCACACGAAATGGATGCACCAAATCTGAAAGCCTATTTCGACGGGAAAACAGCCTTTTGCGGTGGTGTGGATGCACAATATTTATTGGTGAACGGAACGCCCGAACAAGTGACACAAAAGGTACTTGAGTTGAAAGCGTTATTTACAACAGGTTTAGTGATTTCACCCAGTCACGAAGCCATTTTACCCGATATCCCACCTGCGAATATCGAAGCATTGTTTAATGCATTAAAGATCCCTAACCCCTAAAGGGGAATAAGAGAGATTAGTATTTAATAAAAATATTATATGGAAAACATAGTAAACAATAGTATTATTTGTTCCCCTTCAGGGGCTAGGGGCAACCGTTTTGGACAAACAATACACCTCAAACCGGAGTGTGCCGACGAATATGTAAAGCATCATGCTGCAGTTTGGCCGGGAGTACTGGCAATGATAACGGCTTGCAATATCAGGAATTATTCAATTTTCAAAAAGGAGAATGTGTTGTTTGCCTATTTCGAATACATTGGAAATGATTTCGATGGAGATATGGCTCACATGGCTGCTGATGCCGAAACTCAACGATGGTGGGATGTGGTAAAACCATTAATGGAGCCAATAGAAACCCGCAGTGCCGGTGAATTCTGGGTCGACATGGAGGAAATTTTTCACGTATAACCCTTCCAAACCTCCCCGCAGGGAAGGCTTAAAAAGCGCAATAGCTAATTCTCTTTTATATACACTTTGTCTTAAAGTTCCCCTTTAGGGGATTTAGGGGCTTAAACTTTCATATATGACTTCAAATCCAATACTCGGAACACTTTTACATGCAGTTGGTGGCGCATCGGCTTCCACATGTTATTTGCCCAACCACAAAACAAAACAGTGGTCGTGGGGAACATTTTGGTTGGTACAGGCAACTTTTGCTTGGCTGCTTATGCCGTTATTGCTCGGTTGGCTAACAGTTCCAAACTTCTTCGAAGTATTACAAAAATCACCATCAGGCGCTTTTTGGGGTGCATTTTTGCTTGGCGGTGTGTATGGATTTGGTGGAATGTCATTTGGGTATGCCATTCGAAATATTGGTTATTCACTCACCTACACCATTGGTATTGGTATTTCGGCAGTATTAGGTACATTGACTCCAATTATCATGCGCGGTCAGGTTGCAGAGTATTTTTCACGTCCCGGAAGTGGAATTGTGCTTATTGGTATGGTGTTGTCGGTTATTGGTGTTTCGCTTTGTGGTTGGGCTGGATTTAAAAAGGAAAGCGACCTTGGTGAATTGAAAAACTCAGTTCATTTCAATATGACAACCGGTTTAACGTTGGCAATTATTGCCGGATTATTGTCTGCAGTTTTTAATATTTCGCTTGAAGTAGGTAAACCTATTTCCGATTTAGCAGCTCATTATGGAGCAGGAAATTTTGAAGGAAATGCTAAAATGATTGTTTCCACTTCGGGTTGTTTTGTGGTAAATCTGGTGTGGTTTGTTGTGTTGGGAATTAAAGATAAGTCACTCAAAGAATTCACCAAATCAAGTGGTATAGCAGTCGAACAACGGGTTAAGAATACGCTTTGGTCGGCTTTGGCTGGTACATTGTGGTGTGGTCAGTTCTTTTTCTATGGATTAGGTCATGTACAAATGGGTAATTTCCAGTTTATCAGTTGGGTATTACACATGTCGATGCTTATTTTCTTCAGTTATATCGTTGGATTATTGATGAAAGAATGGAAACAGGTATCAAAACGCACCTATCAAATATTGATACTGGCATTGATAACGCTGTTTATTTCTTCGGCTATCATTTCCTACGGAAGTTATTACGGTGAGCAAATGATGAATAAATGATTATTCCATCAAGCCCCTGCTAGTGCAGGTCTGTGACTTGTGTAAAGTTATTTAATTGTTTTTTGTAATGGCAAGTGGCAAAGAAATGCGCCAGCGAGTGTCTTTGGTGGAGTTATTCCACGATTTTCTTTTCATAAATAAGCCCTACAAAGTGGTGTGTATTAAAGAACTCTTCACACTCAGAGCAAGGTTTGGGAGCCACAGATTGAATAGTCGATTTCTCTTGAGAAAAGCTTGTTACACCATAATAATGACCTCCAAATAAATTATTACCGTCGCAATCATAAACCATGGTAAAAATATGATCCTCTGTAACAATATTGAGGGTATTGTCAGCGTTGTTTTCATACAGTTTTATACTAAATGCCGCGGTAGATGGAATATCTTTTATCAACGTATTGAGCCATACCAGGTTTTCTGTCGGATTACTTACACCACAACAGGCAATCACCCGATTTTCATAAATCTCGAACTTTTGTTTCTCACAACTTGTTCCAACTAGCAGGAACGAAACCAAAACCAAATGAATTAGAAAGATCATTTTTCTCATAATAAATAAACTATATTTGTTTTATTCAAATAACTTTTAGACCTTCCGGATATATTTATTTGAAGCTTAAAGGCCACTGACTGGAAATCCCAATTTTGCTCATTTAATTAGGAATATATCCGGCACTACAGGGGTTTAAATCTTACTAACTGCATAAAAATAAAATAAGCACTACATTTTATAAATGTTACAAATGCCTGACCTAATTCAAGGCCGGCATTTGTTCTTTTAAATCTAAAACTTATCAAAATGAGTAACTTAATCCCAAATTAAAACCTTTAATCGTTTCATTTGGACTATATAAAGTCTTAAATTCATAATCAGTATCACCAATTGAACCCCATTCATCATTAATTTTTCTTGGGCTAAGACTCAAATGGAGCATTATGTATTTTTTCTCTTTAAACATATATGCAAAATTTACACCATATTTAAATCCACCTGCTAAAGAGCTTACTATACCTGTGTTCATTCCCCCATACAACTGTGCAAACGGAATAATAAAAAAACGTTTAAATTGAAACGGATATCGATAACCTAATAATACATTAATATTATAATAATCAACATATCCAGATCCTGTAATTTCATCTTTACTGGTATTATAATTATACTCAGTATTATATCCATGATGACTAAATTTAAAAATTCCGGCACCAATATATAAATTCGTACCCCACAAATATTCGCCACCTAAACCTGTTGATTCTAAATCTGAACTTGGAAAAAATGTTACCAAATTAATTGTGCTCCCAAAATTGAAGGATTTAACAAACCCAATATGTTCTTCGGCATCTACAAACTTCAAACAGCTGATATCACTTATTTTCCAATTTTTTTGTTCAATCTTCCATGTTGATGTTATAGGTTTGCTGTTGTACGAGTAAAAAACCGTAGCAGGTACATCATAAGAAACAAGACCTGCAATTGAGGTAAAACTTAAAGTATTCTTATTTTTTTCTAAAGTTCTTACTATTGCATCTGCTATTGCAATACGTACAGCTTCTACCGGATTTTGACCATTTTTAAATATATCCAAAATATCCGCTTTGGCACCAGGAGATGCTAAATCAATAAATCGAACAAAGTTGCCAGCACTTAACTTCGAAACATAGTCATAAGCCACATATTTAATAACTTTTTTATAACCATGCATTAAATCGCTTATAAACTTACCACTGGTTTTCTCCAATTGTTCTTGCTGGTTGTTTGATACAGTTTTGATTGCATTAGAAATAAAATCATTTATCGTTTTTGCTGAAATTGATAAATTTACATTTTCTCTATCTATTATTTTCCAAGAGTTCAAACCAATTACAGAATAACCACTTTCTTGAGTAGCATCAGCAACTAGAAGTGGTCCACCCGAACTTCCTCTGTCAATTTGAGCTGTATGTTGAATTGCCTTAGTCTTAATTTCGTCATCAAATCCTGATATTTCGAGTTCAGAATTAGATATAATTCCTTTCCCAAATTGCCACGATGGTTTTCCGCCCATGCCCGGGAATCCCGCTGTAAATACTTCACAGCCATCTTGATTCGACTCTGTTTTTAAATTTAATGAACGATTAATATTTACATCTTCAGGGAAAGAAATTAAAGCTAAGTCGGTATTGGGATCAATAGCTATTATTTCACAATCATTATACGACACTCTACCTCCATCGGTATTTATAAATTCAATATTGGCTTTTTTTGCTTGTAAAATAACATGTCGGTTTGTTATAATATAAACTCGCCCATCAGTAGCTTTTACTAAAAAACCTGATCCAAAACCTTTACCCTCTGCAAAAGCATTCAAATAATCCGCAGCTTGTTTATAGCCCTTATCAGATGCGTACTTGCTGAGATTTTTTAAAAACTCTATTGAAGATTCATGATAAACCGGTTTGACAATTACCACATAATCTTTTAATTTTTTTTGTGCATAAACACAAAATTGCAACGCCAAAATAAGCGTTAAAATTGAAATTTTTTTAGCCATACTTTAATTTAATTTGTTTTTAAAAATATAATAATAAATTGTATTTCAAAATGATTTGATTGAAGTCAACCGTTAAAACGCTTTCCACCAGTTATCAGTCCTAATGTCTGAAATCCAGAAACGAAAAAGTAATTCTGACTTTCTTCATTTTTACCATGCCCCCTATCGACCGAGGTTATGGGCATTTGGCGGTCTGCTGGCGTATTTCCTGTCGCAAAGCGACAAAGCTAATGCGGGAGCAAAACTGCCGAAATGCACAGCTTGTCCCGTCTTTACGGGGTCAGCCAGCCAATGAACAAGGCGTGTATTATGGCCAGTACATTATTTCTCTTTCTTTATGTAACTCATTCCTTTATATTTACCAATTGAGTCAATGAATTGCTCAGTTTTTAAATATAATAAGTCTTTTTTCAGTGTATGACTTGAAATTTCAGGCATTGATTGAACTAAGTCTGTAAGTCTAACAGGTTGATTTGAAGATATAAAGTCCATAATCTTTTTCTGTCTTTCGTTCAAATATCCGCCTTTAGATTTAAAAAGGTCATACTTTTGTTCTAATCTGTGTATTAGTGTTTCCAACGAATCTAAAAAGAAAACAACCCAAGCGTTTATTGTCTCGTTTTCAGTATTTCTATCTTTTTGTCCGTCCATTAAAGCCTCGTAGTAAGTATTTTTCTTCTGTTCAATCAGATTTTCAAATGACACATATTGAATGAACTGATAATCGTTTCTAAGTAGAAGTAGATTTGTCAGAAGTCTTGAAAGTCTTCCATTTCCGTCTTGAAATGGGTGAATTGATAAAAATTCATAGATAAACAATGCAATAATCACTAAATGGTGTATTTCATTTTTTTCTAATTCTAGGTTTGTCCAATCTATTAGTTCATTCATTTCACTTTCAACAAGGTGAGGTTCAGTCGTGTTGAAAATTACTTTTTGAGTGCCGTCTGGATAGTTTGCAACTACTTTATTTGATAAATTTTTATAGTTTCCCCTGTGTCTGTCGTCTTTATCACTATATTTCAGCAGTCTTTGGTGTAGTTGTTGAAGGTAATTCTGTGAAATCCGAATGTCAGGATAACTTTCGTAAATAATTTCAAGTACATCAAAATATCCGACTACTTCTTGTTGATCTCTAGTTACAAGTTTTGTAATCTCCATGTTTTCAAGAAGTTTTTTGATTTCACTGTTTGTCAACTGAACTCCTTCGATTCTTGTTGAAGAACCGATTGATTCTATAGTCGCAATTCTCCGAAGTTCTTTCAGATAATTGTTTTCTTTCTGTTCCACAAGATTCCATTTTCCTCTAAACGAGTCAATGAAACTTATTTTCTTGATTATCTGTTGATTTGTGCTAAAATTGAAATTCAGCTTGTTTTGAAATTTATCCATAATTTATTCGTATTTTATTCGAACAAAGATAATTAAACTTTTCAAATTACCCGTAAATTATTCGTAATTTATCCGTATTTCTTTTTTTTGCATGCCCCTTAACGACCGAGGCTATAGGCATCCTGCGGCCACCGCTAATGCGGGATGTTTCATTTGATGGAGCATTCGCTGTCGTGGAACGACAAAGTGAATGCGGGAGCAAAACTGCCGGAATGCACGTCAGCCAGCCAATGAACATAGGCTTGTGTTAGCGGTTAGGTGCTTTGTCAAATATATGTTCTGTCTTTCTCTGATATTTTCTCTGATTCTAAGTATAAGTACAGCGCGGCAACGGCAGATTCCTTATTCGAGTAATAAACACTCGTTTTATTGCACTGTATTCTGTATAGGTTATCAGCGTTCTTTTTCTTATATAAATAACCTTTAATTCCGTCTTCAAATTCAATTTCGTATTTTAACTGTGAACCACCAATCAATGAAGACTCTTCTCCTAATTGATTTTCAGAATACATGGGTGTCTTAATTATTTCTGTTTTGTTGGTCACCTGAACTTTTATTGAAGAATTGTCAACCTCTTCTTCAGATTCAATATTCTTTAATATTTTATTTTTAAGGTTCTCGTATTCATTTTTGTCTATTACATTATTGTCAAGCAGACTCTTAATTTTCAACAAATCATCTGCAATGTCTCCAATGCTTCTACTTTTAAGATTTTCCAATGCTTGTTTTTGACCTTTTTGAATTGTTAGTATTTCCTTTTCGTAATTTTCATCTTCTTTTGTTTTTGAAGTCAATGTAATAATTAGTCCAATCAATGGACTTAGTAAAAGTGATAAAAAAAATGCTCCCCAAAACCCAATTTTTCTGTTAGAGCCAATAGAACCTAAAATTATACAAAGAATCAACCATGTAATAATCCAAATTGCTTCCATACTATTAATTTTTTTGTTTTTTAATTTGTTTTTTCTTTTCGAAACTGGTAAAAGAATTCTGCTAATTTTCGACGGAAATAGGATAGCGAGTTAGATTCTATATATAGAATTCCTAGCGATTCTTTCATTAATTTCTGAAATGTGCTTAAATCCATTTTCTGTTAGTCTTACAATGTTATATGGATTACCAACTTGTTCGATATATCCTTTTTCTTTTAATATTCTTATAAACATTCCTATTTCAAGCCTGTCAATATGAGTAAAGCATTCATAGTTGTCAGTATAATAGCTTTCAGAATATGGCAATATGTCAAATTCACCTTTAATGCTTTCAAAACACTTTGAATTACTATTAAACAGTTCAATAGCATGTTCTTCGTCAGAATAATGTTTTTTGTAGTTTGGTTGTTTTCGTTTCATATTTTGTTAATTTAATATCGTTTGTTATGTCTTTCCTTTTTTTTTTGCACTTACCGCTAACGTATCCCTATGAGAAACACATTTTCCTGTATGAGAAATGGAGTTTCCCATATATCTGCCTTAGAAGTAGTTTTTGATATGTTTTAATTAAAGATTATCAGTAACTTAGCAAAAGAGGCCAATTTTGAATAGTTTCTCTTATAGGAATTTGTTATTTATTTACGAAAGTTGTTTTTCAATCGTAATGGTTCGCAAATATACGTTATTTTTGTAAAACAAACCATATAATCTGCTAAATATTAAAATTATCCAAAGGACTTTTTATTTGATCAAAACCTTTGGTTGTAATATGGGTGTAAATTTCAGTTGTTTTACTGTTTTCATGTCCTGAAAAGCTCTGGATTGAAAATCGGCGTAACCAATATAACGTGTATTTGTTACTGCATCTGGCTGGTATGTAGTCCTGTAGAGTCAGGGCGCACCGTCTCTACATTTGGCATCCTATTTCAATAGTGAAACACTATTCCTACTGTAGTGGGAGAGTTATTTCAATAGTGAAACACAATTCCTATTGTAATGGGAGAGTTATTTCAAATGTGAAACACAATTCCTATTGTAGTGGGAGAGTTATTTCAATAGTGAAACACTATTCCTATTGTAGTGGCAGAGTTATTTCAATAGTGAAACAGATTACCCGAGATGTCGGTTTGTTTATTTCATGTGTGAAACAGATTATCCTGACCCATCGGATATGCAAATATTTATTTCTTGCAAAATGGTAGTAGGATTCGTCGTTGGGATTTGCAATCCCAACTTTTGAATTCTTCGGATTTTTAATCCGTCTTAAAAAAAAAGAAAACAAATGCAGAAGATTACCGCTATAGCTGAGCTATTGATTATATCGAGAAACGCTACCACTCGTTTATAACGAGTGGTTGTTGGTTTAACGTTTGTAACGTTGTAATAAAAGAAAAAATTTGAAACGACAAAATCAATTCGATATTTTTGATATTCAACTCTCCATTTTAAAAGTTATTGGCAAGTTGGCTGGTTTGATTTAAGAACGCATTGCAAATGCTAAGAATACAAAAGTTGGGATTAGAAATAAATCCCAACAACGCAGCGTCCAACTTTAGAATAAGAAATGAGGGGGAAATCCGGTGGGAAGGGAGAAATAGTAAATGCATCTTTAGAATAAAGAAATTTGTATCATAAAATGACAGTATGATTTAGCTTCATACTGTTATTTTCTATCTTAAAATACGGCTTATTTCTTCTCTATTTCAGCATTCTTTTTTGCTTCTTTCTCTGCTTTCAGTTTGTCTGTATAAGTTTTGTAGATCTGCTTCCAGTTACGGCCGTTTTCGTTAAAGTACTTTTCGCATTTATCCTTATAAATTTCAAAAATCGCTGAAATTTCACCTTTCATTGTTTTGTAATCAACAGCCTCTTCGCGCGCCAAACGCAATTGCTGAACTACATAAGTCTCTTCTTTCTCAGTCATATCGGGAACAATGGCTTTGAAGCCCTTCAACGTAAACTGAAATTTACCAATGGTATATAAATCAAGTACTTTCTCTACTTGTTCTTCTGACAGATCATTGCGAAGTCCTGTCATCAAATTTTCATGAACCGATTTTGGTTTGCCGGAACAAGCAATCACATCACGATGAACATCAGTCATTTGTTCTGCAGTCCGAGGATTTATTCCTTTAGGGACTATACTAAATGGATGTTCATTGTGCCAGTCCCGCACAGCTTTGATATGTGTTTTTATCACATTGTAAACACGGATTTCCTTATCTTTATCATTGAGTTTAATCGAGTCTACAAAGCTTTGAGCGCGTTTTTCGAGGTCAATATCTGAATGGATTTTAGCATCTGCTTTTTTGTTGAAAAATTTCTCTACCTGTGCAAAATCACGTAAAGCATTGGCAGGCATTTTTTCTCCTTTCGCACCAAAACTGAACATTGATTCTTTAGGTTCAACGGTCACTTTACTTTCGTCCATCTTATGTGCATTTAGTCCAAAAGTTTTGATAAAAAAGTCGTAAACGGCATTGCGCTTGTTGATGCCAAAATCATGCTTTTCGGTTGGCAAGTGCACATTTGAAACATTGTTTTGCGCATTGAAAAATCCGTAAATCCGTTGAATATATGGATATTCCAGTTCGGGGACTGAAGAAGTCCAATCACCACCATCCGAAATAATACAAACCGGTTTTGGAGCAAAAGTAGCCAACAATTCTGCATTACAAGTTCCACCACCAGCCAACTGAATAGGCATACCGCTTTCGCAAGGACAACCGCCATCGAAGTGTGAGGCCAGATTTACTGTAGGACAAACTGCCGTAAAGCGGTCATCGAGAACTGCAAGTAAAACCACCTGTGAACCACCGCCCGAGCCGCCATTTGCCCCAATACGTTTTGGGTCAATGTCTTTGCGGGTAAGCATATAATCGAGAATTGACAAGCCATTCATTATCTGAATGATGTGTGCCACCGAAGTGCGGTGAGCTGTGTAAGTAACCTGTAATTCTGATTCACCCCAACCGAACAAATCATAGCTGACACAGGTTGCACCCATGCGAGCCAGAGCTCCAAAACGATATTGTTCATCAGCGTTGTATCGTCCGTCAGGCCAATGTCCATTTGGGCAGAGTATCAGTGCATGTTTTCCCTTACTTAAAGGAGCATAAATTGAACCGTTTACATACAATCCGGGCAAAGTTTCGATAGCAAAATTCTGTACCGAGTAACCGTCATAATTACGTACTTTTGATAGAATTGGGGTTGAATTCACGCGTTTTGCCAATGCAGAATCAATCTTCAATTTTTCGCGAACTTCTCTTCTCAAAGTTGCTCTACGCACATTCCATTCGGATGAATCTTTGTAAAGTGTGTTGAGGTAAGCCAATAGTTTTGCTCCATCTTCCGGTGTACGGCGCGGATATTCGTAGGCTTTAATTTTGTAGGTTTTTTCGTCCTGTTTAGCAAATTTATAGTCGAAAAGCGAAAGCACATTGGACAATGATTCTTCTACCGAATACGGACGAATGCGAAAATCGGCAAACGTTACGATTTTGCCGGTTGTATCTGCATCGTATTTCAGTTTTATGTTGAAACGTGTTCCTATTTCTTGTAAAACTGTTCCAAGCGGCTTTGAGAATTGTGTTTCGTAAGATTGGGCAAACCCATTTGACTGTAATAATTGGAATAAAACAATCATTAAAATGACAATTTTTTTATACATCTGGCTCATGAAAAGTTGGGTTATTATATTTGTTACATGACGAAAAATAATAATAAAATGTAACCAATCAACTGTTTAATTATAAACGACAATTTCAATTATTATATTTCAATAATTGTTTTTTAATAATTTATTTATTATTTGATGTTCTTTTTAGCATAGAAGGTCGCATTTTGTACACCAGATTGATAAACAATCCATTATTTTGCTGTAATTTTTTCTCCATTTACAAATACATCTACCATTTTTATGTTATTGCAATTTTGAAAAACACATTTTTGTTTGCCATCAATATTGATGTTTGTAAATGTGATATTTGAAATGGGTGACTCTTCCAAACCTCTGATTTTTATTGGAATCATCACATCAGACCCTGTAACATTACTTATGTTTATATTACGAAAAATGGGAGTGCGTTCACTCACCGGTTCAACAGGCATTTTGGTGTATAGCATAT